>SAMEA3663208__coassemble_101_pt1 | contig 50584 bp, 31 predicted proteins | sample SAMEA3663208__metabat2_high_PE_004 | metagenome-assembled genome bin SAMEA3663208 (sample SAMEA3663208) | pig gut metagenome | biome: pig gut; feature: pig-associated habitat; material: faeces | place: China | collected 2013
ATGCATGCCGGCGAGGGGGCTATGGCACAACAGAAAGCAACAGCCAACACACCGGAGAAGACCGTCTCTGACGCTCGGGACAACAGCGCTACGGACACGACGGGCAGCTCTGCCACACCGACAGCCTCCCCAGGCCAACATGCGACATACCACCAGGCTCACGTCATCATGGGGCGTGAGGCCTACGGCATACACCATCCCCACCGTCTCGCCCTGAGTCTGCTGAACAATATCCTTGGCGGGCCCGCCATGTCCTCGCGTCTGAACATGGCGCTGAGAGAGCGCAACGGACTGGTATACACTGTAGAGAGCTCTATGACAGCCTACGGCGACACAGGGATATGGGCGGTATACTTCGGCTGTGACGCCCACGATGTGAAGCGTTGCCAGCGCCTTGTCAGGCGTGAGCTTGACAAGCTGATGACGACACCTCTCTCCCCACGCCAGCTGGAACAGGCCAAGAGACAGATGAAGGGGCAGATAGCGCTGTCGATAGACTCAAGGGAATCGTTCGCCCTTGACTTCGCCAAGTCGTTCCTCTTCCATGGCTGGGAGAAGAATGTCGAGGCGCTCTACCGCAACATCGACGCCCTGACAGCCGACGAGCTCCAGACCGTGGCGCAGGAGATTTTCGCACGTGAGGGAATGAGAGTGCTTGAGTATTAGACAGCGGAACGACTGAAAAACGCTCCTCCAACAACAACTGACATATTTACTAAATTACATAACTAAACAAAAAAAATCATGAAAAGACTTTTACTAACGCTGCTTGCCGTGGTAGTGGGCCTTGTCGTCCATGCCACCGACTACAAGCTCGTGACCGATGTCTCGCAACTCGAAGTGGGAGCGAGGTATCTGGTTGTGGGTACCAACACTAAGGGCACCTACGCAATGGGCAATCTAAAAAAAACCAACCACTATGCAATTCCAGTTGAAATAACAGATAATACTGTTACTGTCGGAGACCAATCTGGTTTAGAAGCAACTAAACAAATTGTACCTGTAGAATTAGTAACGACGGACGACAGTAACTATCCTTATGGACTAAAGGTAGGTGAGAAGTTCCTTTATGCATCTTCTACGTCTGAAAATCATCTCAAAGACGCAGACAATTTAGATAATTATAATAGTCATGCTTCAATCGAAATAGCTTCTAATGGTGTTGCTACTATAAAGTTTAATAATAATAACCTTAGGAATTGGTTAAGGCTAAATGATAGTAACGAACTCTTTTCTTGTTATACAGAAAAGCAGAAAGACATCTATCTCTACAAAGAGGTAGCAGGAGTTGTCACCCCTGAACCTGACCCCGACCCAGACCCTCAACCAGAGGAGAAGACAGTCTATTGGGACAACAGCTTCAGCAACTGGGAGAATGTCTATGCCTACGCATGGAAGAACGGCACAGACCCTGTGGAGAACAACGCCGCATGGCCTGGAGAACAGCTGACAGAGAAGACAGCCGACGGACTGTATGTATTCAAATACACCGGAGACTGGGACAAGATTATCTTCAATAACTCTATCGGAAATCAGACACCGGACAATGACCTCGTTGCCGGAACAACATACGACGGCTACATGGCTCCTGGCAGTGTCTATCTCGTGGGAAATATCGACGGAATAACAGAGTGGGACCCTGCCTCCGGACTGGAGATGACAGACAAAGGCAACGGCATTTATGAGGCCGACAACGTCGAGATACTCGATGCCCTTGGCATCTCAGGAACATTCTGCATAGCGACAGAGTTAGGCTCATGGGAGACTGTGAACGCCAACCGCTATGGCCCTGAGGCTGACAACACAAGCATCAGCCTGGGCGATAACGTAGATATGGTGAAGAAGGGAGAGACAGCATGGAGACTGCCTGTAGGAATATACAAGCTGACAGCTGACCTCAAGAACAACAAGCTGACCGTCGGCGAGGCTTCAAACCCTGTCTACAAGCTGAACGGCATAGCCGCCATAGGCGACACACACACAGGAAAGAACATCAAGCTGAAGACTCCTGCCACAGCTGTAGCACAGCTCGGCAACAACCTGTGGATAAAGGACGAGACGGGATGGATGCTCGTCTACGGCGCCACAGACCAGACATACGCTAACGGCGATGTAATCCCAGCAGGCTATGGCGGCACATACAATCTGTTTAACGGTCTGCCTGAGATACAGAACCCTACCGGATTCAAGACAACGGCAGAGAACAATGGCGCCGTGGAGCCTGCAACAGTGACAGCCGGAACATTCGCCTCACAGCCTCTCAACAGCTTCATAGAGCTGACAGGAAAGGTTGAAGGCTCTGACCGCAACTACACCCTGACCGACGAGACGGGCGAGGCTGCCATCCGCACCCTGTCGAAAGACTTCGTGATGGCTACTGGAGAGAAGGTCCTCGTGCGCGGCTTCGTCTCTGTTTACGTCAAGGATGAGACAACGACATACCAGATAACGCCGATTTCATCGGAGGAAATCACAGAGCCATCGACTGTCAACACAGTATTCTTCGACAACACCAACTCCCAGTGGGAAGAGGTCTATGCATACGCATGGAGCAGCGAGAACCCTGAGGAGCATAACGCTGAATGGCCTGGAGTGAAGATGACAGAGACGACAGAGGACGGACTGCTGAAGATTGAGATTGACAAGAAATTCGACATGGTCAACTTCAACGAGAAATCTGTCGCCAGCGACAAGCAGACCAAGGACCTCGTCATTGTCGACATGAAGGTCTACTCTATGGAGAGCGTCGTTAAGCCTGTGGAGACAAACACAGTATTCTTCGACAACACAGAGAGTGGCTGGGAGAAAGTCTATGCCTACGCATGGAAGAGCGGATCAGACCCACGCACAGAGAACGCCGCATGGCCTGGAGTGGAGATGACCGAGACGACAGAGGACGGACTGCTGAGGATAGAGCTAAGCAAGGAGTATGACATGGTTGTCTTCAGCAATGGCGCGACAACAGGCGATATTCTCGTCAAGACTGCCGACCTCACAATTGTCGACCAGGAGGTGTACAGCTACACAACGCCCGAGACACCGGCCGAGGTGAACACCATATACTTCAACCGCCAGAACTGCGCATGGGAGAAGGTCTATGCCTACGCCTATGTCAAGGCCGACCCTGCCGACAAGAACGGGTCATGGCCAGGACAGGAGATGACAGAGGTGACAGCGGAGGGCTACCTGAAGCTCACTCTCGACAAGAGGTTTGACCAGGTTGTCTTCAACAACGGATTCTTCAACGACGACGAGGGCAAGGAGCAGACACGTAACTTCATCGTGGAGGACAACAAGGTCTATGGCATGCCCGTAGAGCCTGAGGACCCCACAGGCACCAACACCATATACTTCGACAACACCGAGGGCGAATGGGAGAATGTCTATGTCTACGCATACAAGGAGAACTCTGACCCGCTTGTGAACAACGCCGAGTGGCCTGGAGTGCAGATAACCGAGAGGACAGAGGACGGCCGCTATGTCGTTGTGCTCGAGAAGAAGCTCAACATGGTCATCTTCAACGACGGCTTGAACGCCGGCAAGAGGACTATCGAGCAGGAGATTGAGGACGGCAAGACATACTCCATGCCTCACGTGGAGCGGAACACCGTATTCTTCGACAACTCAAACAGCAACTGGGAGAGAGTCTATGCCTACGTATGGCAGAGCGAGACATATCCTGCACAGTATCTTGAGGCATGGCCTGGCATAGAGATAACCGACATGACAGACGACGGACTCTACAAGCTGAAGATAGATACAAGATACGACATGATTATCTTCAACAACGGAGAGGACGGCGACAACGCACACCAGACCTACGACCTCGCCATCGAGGACAACAAGGTCTATATCCATGAGGGCGACCCTCTGAAGCCTATCACAGGCGACATATACCTCATCGGCGACATCAGCGACCACCGCTGGGACCCTGCTTACACAGGGGCCAAGATGACAAACAACGGCGACGGGACATACGACATTAAGGATGTCGTGCTCGAGAATGGCAGCCCGCTGACATACTTCGCCTTCACACAGAAGCCGACAGGCAGCTGGGAGGATGTCAACAGCAGCCGCCTCGCACCGACAGAGCGTGACCTCAAGGTGACACTCGGTGAGGAGTATGACATGCAGAGGAATGTCGACATGTCGTGGGCCATAGAGCCTGGAATATACGATATGCACCTGGACGTTAACACCATGAAGCTTGTCGTGACGAGGGCGCTGTCAACTTATCCGGAGAATCTCTATATCATCGGTATGATAAAGGACCACGAGTGGGACAACAAGACCTCGGGCGACCCACAGCCGATGACTATGGTCAAGCCGGGTGTATACAAGCAGGAGAATGTCGTCATCGTCGGGAACGGTGTTTTCTGCCTCTCCTCAAAGCTGGGAGCATTTGAGATCGTGAACGAATACTGCTATGGCCCAGAGGTGACAGGAACATTGATTATTGACTACGGAGTGGACTACAGCTTCATCAAGTCAAACAGCAACATCTGGCAGATAAATCCGGGACGCTATGCGTTCACCGTCGACTTCAACTCTATGACAATATCCATCGAGCGCTATGAGATACCTGAGAAGCTGTACATCATAGGCGACATAAAGGGCAACTCATGGGCTCCTGACTATGAGGGCACTGTCATGACGCAGAAGGCTGAAGGCATCTACGAGGCCAACGGCGTGGAGCTTGACGCTGAGGAGAACGCTTACTTCACCATCGTCGAGGAGCCTAACATGGACTGGGATGTGGTCAACGCCCACAGATACGGCCCTGCAACTGACGCACACGCTGTCGTGTCAGGCCAGGAGACAGATGTGAAGAAAGCCGCGACAGCATGGAAGACAGCTCCTGGAACATACACCATGACATTCGATATCGACCGCATGACTCTCACCATAACCAAGGAGACATCGACCGGTATCAACACCATCGAGACGGCTGAGGGCAGCACAGAGCGCTTCAACCTCCAAGGCATGAGGACCGACGGACGCCAGCGTGGCATCGTCATCATGAGGAGAGGTGGCAAGACTGTGAAGCAGATTATCAGATAATACCACAGCAATGGGAAAATGACATAGCACGGGCTCCGTGACGTGGACTGCACCCACGGAGCCTTCACCTGTCAGAGCAGGAGGCAGACGCTTATCACAGGCGTTTGTCTCCTGCTCTCGTTTTTACCGCCCTCCCGCACCGCCTAACATGCCATCCGGCAGACACCGGCCCCTGTTCCGGGCTCCATCCGCTCTACACATACACCAGAGAGACATGACCTTGCCTGCATGGGGGTGTGAAAGAAGCGACTGACTCACCCTCATCCTAATCATCCCTATACTCTCATATCTGGCAGTATGATTTCCGGTAAACGATATTTTCTTGGGTGTTTATCTTTATTTAGAAGAGAATTTCGTAATTTTGCACACATACCCAAACAAGCAACCAGGCTTTATCATTTTATAGAGGAAGCCAATCATTAACAAGAATCATACTGCACAACTACTATAACATGAAGACAATGTACCGCGAAGAAGCCATAGCGCTTGGTATGGATGTGCAAGATACCATTCATTCGATGAAGCGCCGCAGTCCGAGGCATGACTACCACAAGAAAGGCAATTACATGGTGACGCTTGTGGTAGAAGGCCATGTGCCATTGCTCGGTGAGATGAAAGGGAATGCTGATGCTCCCCTTGACTCCCCTGACGCTCCCCACGTAGAGTATTCAGAGTTAGGGGACGCCATCCTGAGAGATGAGATTGGAAAAATCAGCCAGGTCTTCCCTCAGGTGGAGGTGTGGAAGGTCTGCATAATGCCTGACCACATCCACATGATTATCAGAGTAAAGGATGACCTGCCTGCGAGGAAGCATGTGGGAAGGGTTGTGGCAGGCTTCAAACATGGCTGCAACAAAGCCTATTGGCGGATATTCGGCATGGACGAGCCTCCACGCCAAGGATTATTTGAGAAGGGCTACGATGACAAGATTCTGATGCATGAGGGGCAGTTGGACAACTGGAAGGCTTACCTTGACGATAACCCTCGCCGCCTGCTCCTGAAGCGTCAGCATCCCCAGTTCTTCACCGTGCTCTCCGGCATGGAGGTGGCAGGCCGCAGTTGCCAGATTGTTGGCAACAGGTTCCTGCTTGACATTCCCGACAAGATGGCGGTCATTGTGCACCGCCGCAACACGGATGAGGAGAACGCCCGTCTGCGGGACGAGTGGCTGGCATGTGGAGAGCGTGGTGGGGTATTGGTGAGCGCGGCTATCTCTCCAAAGGAGAAGGATGTGCTGCGTGAGGCGATGAGTCGCGGTTACCGCATCATCCTCTTGCGCGAGAGCGGGTTCCCGGAGTTCTATAAGCCCGCTGGTGAGGCCTTTGAAGCTTGTGCTGAAGGCCTGCTTCTGCAGATAAGCCCTTGGGAGTCTCACATGGAGCAGAGGACCATAACCCGCTCCCAGCGTCTTGAGCTCATCGCTATGGCGGAAAGGATTGCAGGCGGTGAGGAACGGACAGCATGAACGCCAAGCGGAAAACTGCGAACGCCAAGCGGAAAACTGCGAACGCCAAGCGGAAAACCATGAACGCCAAGCGGAAAACCGCTTGGAACGGGGGTTCCTTTTACCCCTAAGCCACCATTCATTGCAGGCGGTGAGGAACGGACAGCATGAACGCCAAGCGGAAAACCGCTTGGAACGGTGGTTCTTTTTACCCCAAAGCCACCGCTCGCGACAGTCTCGCTGTCGCCCCCAACAGACGGCAAGACAGGACGCGCCTGCACAGCGTCTCAGCCCTATCCACAACAGCCCGCAGGGCAGAAAGATGCCTTTTTCGGATTTAAATTTGGTGGAACGGAGAAAAATAACTACTTTTGCAGACAACATAATCATACAGAGAACATAACACAACAGACAATAATGAAAACAAAACTCTTCTCTGCCATCGGCATCACGCTTATGGCAGCCATGATGACAGCCTGCAAAGGGGAGAAATTCAACGTTGAGGGCGAGATAACAAACGCCGCCGACTCGACGCTTTATTTTGAGAACATATCCCTCGAAGGCCCTGTCACAGTCGATTCGATAAAGCTCACCTCAGACGGCAAATTCTCTTTCTCAGCCGACAAAGCCGACGCTCCCGAGTTCTACCGCCTGCGCATAGCAGGACAGATAATAAATATCTCAGCCGACTCTACCGAGACTGTCACAGTGAAGGCTAAGTACCCCGAGATGGCATGGAAATATGAGGTCAGCGGCTCAGAGAACTGCAAGAAGATACAGGAGCTGGCATACAAGCAGATAGAGCTGCAGAACAGATGCATCGCCATAGACCGCAACCCGAGCCTCAGCATGCGTAACGCCAGCGACTCGATAGAGAGAATCATCGAGGCGTACAAGCGCGATATCAGGGAGAACTACATCATACGTGAGCCTATGAAGGCATACGCATACTTCGCTCTGTTCCAGGCCATCGGCTCACGACTCATATTCAACCCTCGCGAGAACCGTGACGACATAAAGATGTTCGCGGCCGTGGCGACATCATGGGACACATTCTACCCTAACGCCGAGCGCGGCAAGAACCTCCACAACATAGCCATTGAGGGAATGAAGACCGTGCGCATCGTCGACAACAACAACCGCGGCTTGCAGGTGGAGGCAAGCAAGGTGAAGGAGACAAACAGCATAGACCTCAGCCTCATAGACAACAAGGGCAACGAGCGGAATCTCTCAAGCCTCAAGGGGAAGGTGGTCATCCTCGACTTCCACTCGTTTGAGGGAGAGGGCTCGGCACAGCGTATCATGACACTGCGCTCGCTGTATAACAAATACCACGCCCAGGGACTGGAGATATACCAGGTGGGAATGGGCACTAACGAGCATTTCTGGAAGACATCCGTGGCTGCGCTGCCATGGGTCAGCGTCTATGACAAGAGCGGCACATCGGCCGTCATGTACAACGTGCAGAGCATACCGACATTCTTCATCCTCGACAGAGAAGGCACTCCTGTGAAGAGGGACGTGCAGGTGAAAGACATAGACAAGGAGATACAGAGCCTGCTGTAAAGACAAGCAACATTATACAGGGATGACAGCCACAAACTGAAAGCCCAACGCTCCGGAGCAAGAGACTGACCGCCCAGAAGCGCGGACAGGCCCCATGCTCCGGAGTTTTTTTATAAACCATAAGGTGGTATCCTCCGGGTAATCCGGAGACTCCGGAGGATCCGGAACATCCGGGCCATCCGGATAACCCGGAAGCTCCGGACAACCCGGACCCCCCCAAAAAACAACCCACAACCATGCGACAACGCATCATAAACCTCATCCGCACATGGAAGCTCCCTGTCTCCATGCTATGCGGCATCATCCTCTACTATATCCTTGAGGCATCCGTATCGTCAGGGACAGAGGGCGCGCTGTACGGCGTCATATCCCACATCATACAGCCGCTGCTCATCTTCGCCATGCTGACACTCTCTTTCCTGAAAGTCCGTCTCCACGACCTCAAGCCCCACCGCTGGCATGTCGTCGTGCTCATGCTCCAGGCCCTCATCTTCGCCCTCTGCGCCATCCTGGCGCTCATGGCAGGCAATGCGGGATTCCCCCGCCTGAAGATAATCCTTGAGGGAGCCATGCTCTGCTTCATATGCCCCACAGCGACAGCGAGCGCCGTCATAGTGCAGAAGCTGGGAGGGTCGCTGAGTGGTATAGTGACATACATCGTCGTCTGCAACACCATGGTGGCTGTCGTCGCCCCGGCATTCCTCACCCTTGTCGAGCCACATGCGGGGATGGACTTCATGTCTGAGCTATTCCTCATCATGGGCAAGGTCTTCCCCCTCCTGCTCTGCCCGCTCTTCCTCGCCGTCATGATACAGCACTACGCCCCACGTCTCCGTGACCGTCTCCTCGCCATCCCCGACATGGCGTTCTACCTCTGGCTCGTGGCCCTCGCCCTCGCCATCACCGTCACCGTGCGCACCATAGCCAACAGCGACATAGCGCCACAGACACTCGCCGGACTCGCCGCCGTGAGCCTCGCCAGCTGCATCATGCAGTTCTGGATGGGACGGCACACAGGAATGCGTCTCGTGCAGCCGACAAAGGCCCCCGACGAGTGGAAGAGACACAAGTATGACCCCGCGACATACACCACAGCCAAGGAACGCTCGGCCATCACAGCAGGACAGGCCATGGGACAGAAGAACACCGTCTTCGCCATCTGGATGGGACTGATGTTCCTCGACCCCGTCACGAGCGTGACAGGCGGATTCTACAGCATCTGGCACAATATAGTCAACTCATGGCAGCTATACAAGAAGAACAAGGCATGAGAGGCTGACAGCAGAACAGTCAGACAGCAACAGCAGAGAAGAAGGACAGCAACAGCAGAGAAGAAGGACAGCAACAGCAGAGAAGAAGGACAGCAACAACAGAGGAAAAAAGGAGCAACAGCAGAGGAAAAGGACAGCACGAGAGGGGCGGAGCGGCTCCATGAGAAACGGGCGGAGGCAACACGGGCAAAACTCTTGTCACAACGTCAAAGCGAGCATTGATACTGTATGAGCCTTCAATACAATACCAATGGGCGGCTCATGCAGTAGTAATGGGCAGCCCAAAAGCACTGGTTACGGGAAATGGACTCTGCCCAGCGCCACAAACCGCGCACACGACACCCTAAATATTTTCTCACCCTGAGGTTTTACCGGACAGCACCAGCGCCACACAACGCGCACACGACACCCCACGGCGAGGACAACGGCAAGAAAGAAAATGTCACAATAATTTAACACACACGATGACACAAAAATGAAACAAATCCATTAACTTTGCATCCGTAACATAATCATAACGAAGACAGGGAGAAAAGCCCCGCAGCCCCGCGGCAGCAAAGCAACCGGCAGACCCTCTCCCAGCCAAAAACGAGAAAACCATCATGGAGAAGACAAAAAGCAGAATACTTGTCGTCGACGACGAGCAGGACCTTTGTGACATCTTGCAGTATAACCTTGAGACGGAGGGATATATCGCCGATACCGCAAACTCGGCAGAGGAGGCCCTGCTGCTGCCACTGACAGACTATGACCTCATCCTTCTCGATGTCATGATGGGCGAGATGTCTGGATTCCAGATGGCACGCCGACTGAAATCGGACGCCGCGACAGCCTGCATCCCGATAATCTTCATCACAGCCCTCGACAGCGAGGACCACACCGTACGCGGACTCGACATCGGCGCCGACGACTATATCGCCAAGCCGCTGAGCATGAAGGAGGTCATGGCGAGGGTGAAAGCCGTGCTGAGAAGGACACAACACATAGAGGAACAGAACGAGGATGAATGCATAGTATACGACAGGATGCGCATCGACGACAACTCTAAGACCGTCACAATAGACGGGAAAGACATACAGCTGACAAAGATAGAGTACAAAATCCTGGCGCTCCTCGTGCAGCACTCAGGCAAAGTCTTCTCGCGCGAAGACCTCCTCAGACGCTGCTGGCCGACAGACACCTATGTCCTCGACCGTACCGTTGATGTCAACATAACACGCCTGAGGAAGAAGATAGGCGAGTACGGCAAACAGCTAAAGACACGATTCGGATATGGATACACATTCGAGAAATGACATAACGGCAAGACCATACAACAGCCACGACGGGAGTATAGAGAAAGAATGGAGACAGGCCGCGCGCCGGAAAGGTTTCTCACGACACTTCACACAGAACCTTTTCCTGAGCGTAGGGAGCGTCTTCCTCATCTTTGTGCTCTCTTTCTGTATATACCAGTACCGCCGCGAGAAGGAGTTCAAGACAGATATCATGCACTCCAGGCTCCAGATGTACATATACGAGATGAGACAGACCCTGGGGCAGAAGATGACCGACGACAAGGCATTCAGGGCATACATAGCATCGCACAACATACAGGGGCTGCGCGTCACCGTGACCGACCGTCAAGGCAACGTCATCATCGACAGCAGCGAGAAGGACGTCTCACGGATGGCAAACCACAGCACACGCCACGAGATACGTGAGGCTCTCAGACACGGCAACGGATATGACATAAAGCGACTCTCCGCCTCCACACACGAGACATACTTCTACTCGGCGGCACTGACAGGGCCATACGTGGTGCGAGTGGCCGTACCATACTCGGCAGAGCTGACACGCTCGCTGCAGATAGACCACTCATATATATGGTACGCGCTCGCCGTCAGCATAATACTCGTCATCATACTCTACCGCTACACACAGCGCATAGGAAGCCACATAGGCTATCTGAGAGAGTTCGCCGTGATGGCCGAGAACGGCGAGGCGCTCGACCACGAGCTGGAGCGCCGCCTGCCCGACGACGAGCTCGGAGACATATCACACACCATCATAACACTCTACTGGAAACTGAGACACAGCGAGGAGGAGAAGATACGCATAAAGAGACAGCTCACACAGAACGCCGCACACGAGCTGAAGACACCGGCGGCAAGCATACACGGATACCTCGAGAGCATCCTCTCCCACCCCGACATGCCACAGGAGAAACGCCAGCACTTCCTGGAGAGATGCTACGCGCAGAGCGAGCGCATGACAAAGCTGCTGCTCGACATGGCAGCGCTGACAAAACTCGACAACATAGACACCACCAGCACAGCGCCAGCCGCCGACAACGTCATGGCCATGCAGGATGTCAATGTCTGCAACATCATACACTCAGCACTCGACGACACAGCCCTGCAGCTCAGCGAGAAAGGCATAAGAGTGAGGACAACACTCCCCGACGAGATAATGATGACAGCCGACCCAAGCCTCCTCTACAGCATATTCCGCAATCTCATAGACAACGCCATAGCATACGCCACAGGAGCCGACACACTGACAATAAAGGCATGGAAAGACCTGGCTGGAGCAGACACCCAGACAACAAGGGGGGCATGGAAAGACCTGGCTGGAGCCTCTGACAACAGCACAGCGTCGGCACAAGAGAGCATGGCATACCACGGCACAGATCAGAACGAGGAGGGGACAATGTACAACTTCCTCGTCAGCGACAACGGGCAGGGCGTAGAGCCACAGCATCTGAAACATATCTTCGAGCGTTTCTACCGTGTCGACAAAGGCCGCTCGCGCAAGCTCGGAGGGACAGGCCTCGGACTCGCCATAGTGAAGAACGCCGTCACAGTATACGGAGGAACATGCCGCGCCGAGACAACACCAGGCGGAGGACTGACAATAAGGTTCTCGCTGAGGACAAAAGCATAAACCAGCCCGGAACAACCGGAAACTCCGGAAACTCCGGAAGAACCGGAAGAACCGGAAGCCCCAGATAACCCGGATAACCCGGAACCTCCGGAACATCCAGAGCCTCCGGATAATCCAGACCAACCAGACCATCCATCTCTCCATACTCAACAAAAAAGCATGGGGAGATGGATTTATGTTTAGAAATAATTTGCAGACAAGAAATAAATCATTACCTTTGCAGCTGGCATTGGCATGATGTGATATCACGCCATGCGCACATCAACACTGAAAGAAACCAATCAACAACGTATATCATTAATCTAAAAAGCAATCACACATGAAAAAATCTTTACTCCTTACATTCGTCATGCTGCTATCATCAGTATGCCTCATGGCACAGAACCTGAAAGGCGAGCTGACCAATGTGACAACACTCAAGAAGCCAGGCGCCATCACACGCGCACTGACCGACAAGTACCCCTGGGGCTACTACGAGGGCGGAGAGGCAGGCACGTTGGTGGGTCCAGGAACAACATCCACCTACGACATCTGCATCTATGTCCCAGGCGACAAGCAGTTCTCAGGAGCCACATTAGCCGGATTAGCATTCCCAATGATGGTCAACGACACCAAGCAGGCAACAGTATGGGTTAGGAACACGCTGCAGGGAAACAACATCTACCAGGAGACCGCGACAAGCCTAACCTACAATGACTTCAACATCATAGAGTTCAAGCAGCCCGTCAGCATTCCAGCAGAGGGAGCATACATCGGATTCACAGTAAAGACAGCACAGGATGCAGCAACAATTGCTACTAAGCAGGAATCCGTCCCAGGACAGACATTCATCATTGTCAACGGATACGTCTATGACGCCTCATCCTTCGGCTACGGCCCCGTCGCCGTCCTCGCCATCGTCAGCAATATCGACCTCCAGCCGTCAGCATGGCTCACACCAGACAAGTCATACCTCGTCTCGAAGGCAGGAAAGAAGTGCGAGATGGACGCCGTAGTGACAATAGGTTCGCCAGAGGAGATAACATCATTCACTATCGAAGTGGACAACGGAGAGAAGAAAGAGACAGTTGACTGCGCATTCGACGGGAAGCTCCAGGCCCTCCGCACAGACATACCGTTCAGCTTCACATACACCGCGCCATCGTCAGTGACAACAAACAACACGCTGAAAGTCAAGGTGACGAAAATCAACAACGCCGCAAACACCGCCAAGGACGCTGAGCTCAAAATGCCACTCATGACAGTCAGCCGCGAGTCTGTACGCCATAACGTAGGCGAGATAATAGCCTCAACAACCAATGAAAACTCTCCACTCGGATGGGCAGGAAACGAGGAGGCAAGAGAGCTATACAAGGAAAAATATATCGGAGTAGTGCTACACCAGAGCGATGTCAACGACCCGATGTACATAGCCCCCAGCAAATACTTCAAGCACGGCGGCGAGACACAAGGCATTGGATTCTTCTTGCTCAACAGACAGTACAGTAACGAGGGTGACATATTATGCGCGTATCTCGACGAGGTGGCCGACGAGCTGCCTTTAGCCGATATAACAGCAAAGGCAATGTGGACATCTGACGACAAGACAGCTGTAAGAATAACATCTGACGTCACAGCCCTGACAAACGAGATAGGCAACATGAAAGTCAGCTATGTGCTGACAGCCGACGAGCTCAAGAGCGTCAGCCCCTCATGGAACCAGATCAACGGCTTCAGCAACTATAAACAGTCAGAAGACTACAGCCAATGGCTTAACATGTTCCTCAATGGCGGAACATACGGCTCAGCAGCAGTAAGGAACATGCCTAACAACGATGTCGTCATAGCAACATCATACGACAACTACCTCACCACAGTGCCAACAATAGCAGCGATGAACGACGGCGGCACAGCATCAACCGACGCCACACTCGAGCTTCCGACAACATCAGCACTGAAGAACGCCCTCACCACAGCGAAGAAGAACAACAACATCCACGCCGTAGCGATAGTTGAGGATGAAGGTGGCGTAATCATCAACGCCGTGAAGGTGGACATCAGCGACTATGACCCGACTGGCATAGAGACTGTCATAACATCTGCCGACAAGAGCGTCGAGAAGACATACACCATCGACGGACGCGAGACAACAGCTGCCGCACACGGCATACTCATACAGCGCCTGTCAGACGGCACAACACGCAAGATAATGAAGAGATAAGCCTGACACAGCCCGTCAGACAACAAGATAAGCATCTGAGACTGTCAATACAGACCGACGTCTCAGACAAGGCAGACACCAGTAAAAGGCTGCTCCGCAATGCCGGGGCAGCCTTTTTCTGATGAATTATTATTGTCCGCGAATACCCAGAATAAGTAACGATAGGTATACCGGGGGCAGCTGATGTTGCAATCTATGTCAAAAAACATGTCCATGCTCCGCGTCTTTAAGATACGCGACTGTTAGAACAGACGCCAGCAGAGAGCCATGAGCTTGTTATTATCCACAGCCCAAGAGGGATGCGACCGGTAGAACCAACGCCAGCAGAGAGCCATAAGCTAGCTCTGCTTCTCCTCTCGCTGCTCCATCAATTCTAATAGTCGCGCCTCTCCTCGGCTGTGGATAACCAAAAAAAAGAGTCCCATCACAGCTTTCAAATGAGCCATGATGGGACTTTTTCCAGCATTTATGCCGGTTTACCTTCCGCGGCATAAACGTTTATGTCTCCGCTGTTCACTGTCTAGTTCTTGTGCCTTGGGCTTCTCATCATCTCACCCTCTCACAAGGACAGAGACAGCGGCAATATGTTTCATAATAATAATAACCAACTTTAGTATTAGCCCCCAGCTCATCACACCTCAGACATGTCTCTTTGACATCTCCCATGTGACTGTTTGGAGCATAGGACTTATGCTTTATTTTTCTGATGCAAAGTTACGCTTTTTTTACTTCACATGTACGAAAATTATACGCAAAAAGCAGGATAAAACATATCTGATTTGTATAAAACATGCATTTTATACGAATCAGACATAGAGTGTACAAAAATCCAACTATATAGGGAAAATAGGATAAAAAACTGCGGTTTCATCGTTCATTTCGAGTGGTTGATAATCGAAATGCAACAAAAACATATAGCGGGTTGTTGGTCAGATATTACAAATATCATGTGTGAAACAGCAAAAACAAAGTAGCTGAAAGTTATATCCGCACATCAAGAGAGCAAATGGGCAAGCACGAGAAGCAAGGCGGCAACAATCATGATGAACAGGAAGCGCTCAAAAGATGAAAGCGGAGAGACATTCCGGTTGTCGCTGACTGCCTGAGGATTATTGCCCGTAGATGTCGTGAGTGGCCGTGTGGTGGTGGTCATTCGTGGGCGCTTTGGCTGGGACTTGGACTGAGTCTTGGACTTCTGACTGGACTTCTGACCAACCGGACTGCCCTGACTCGCATCGGCAGGAAGTGGCTCCCGGTTCATCTTTTGTGCCGTCCGTACAGTCTCCTGCTGACCTGTCCTGGCATGTCTGGGGCGCCGTGGGGTTGTGGGGAGAGGACTTTGGGGTGTTGTGCCTGACGGCATCACATTGTCCCCATTCCCGAGGGGGACAGCGCCAGGGAACAAGAAAGTGGTGGTGGTGGTCGGTTTGACATACCCCTCAATATATACGAGCACGCCATCCTCTTTCCTTCCCCTTATCGTTATCTCACACGGGACGCGCCGTCTGCCATTGACAACGCAGAACATCTCAACCTTCTCACGCTGTATATAGCCCACTGTCCTGCCGTCACTCTTCTTTATGACCATAGCGTTAGGGTCATGGGGATTGGACGGCTCAGGCTCGATGAATCCGTCAAATTTCCCACACTCGCTCTCTGATACCTCGACATGGTATACGAGTCCGGCGATGCGGTAAATCTGATTTTCACTCTCTGTCATTGTGTTCATGGGGATATTGGGTGCTGATATATGGCCCCCTATGGTTAGAATGGATGATGAAATATGGCTCCTATGGTTAGAATGGATGATGATATATAAAGATAAATGACATTATATATATGTCCCCAGGCCTCCCGCTGCATCGTTCTGGCCAGTACGGTGTCGCTTCTGCCCATCCCTCACATGGGCTTTAGAAGTAGGGATATAAAAAAAGAGAGATACCCGAAAGCATCTCTCTTTTGCGCTTCAAGATGGGCTTGAACCAACGACCCCCTGATTAACAGTCAGGTGCTCTAACCAACTGAGCTATTGAAGCATTGTATGTGCTCATCATTTCTGAATTGCGATGCAAAGTTACGGCGATTTTTTTAAACCTCCAAATTTTTTCATGATTTTTTTCGTTTTACCCCTTATTTTTTTTCATTTTGGGGCTTTATTAAGGCTTTGACTACATTAAAAAAGATATCGCGTAACATAAATGTAACATCTATGTAACAACCGTGCAATATACAAAGAATAATTTTGCAGCAGATATCAGAGGGCTGTCACCGGGCTATGGGCGAACATCATGTCCGGCAGATGCCAGCCACAGATATCCTGGGAGAGAGAGCTTGGATTCCGGAAAGATAATCTTTTTAATTCTATATATGGATATTTTCTATTTAGGCATTGTGGTCTTCCTCATCGTCCTTGCGGTGTTCGACCTTGTAGTTGGTGTCAGCAACGACGCCGTAAACTTTCTTAATTCGGCCATTGGAGCGCGTGTAGCGCGTTTCAGGACGATTGTTCTTGTAGCCGCCATAGGTGTCTTTGCCGGTGCTGCCCTCAGCAACGGCATGATGGATGTGGCGCGTCACGGCATCATGACTCCAGAGTATTTCTCTTTCCATGATGTCATGTGTGTCTTCCTTGCTGTCATGGTGACAGATGTTATCCTGCTTGACATCTTCAACACTCTGGGCATGCCGACATCGACGACGGTCAGCATGGTCTTCGAGCTTCTGGGCGGTGCGTTCGCCATCGCCATACTGAAGATAGCCTCGGGAGCGGCAGCAGCCGACGGCACTCTGCTCTCTCTCGGCGACATGCTGAACACGGAGAAGGCCCTGAGTGTCATCATGGCGATATTCCTCAGCGTCGCTGTGGCGTTCTTCTTCGGCACCGTGGTACAGTGGATAGCGCGTCTGGTGTTCTCGTTCACATACCGTGTCAATGGTGTCACGACCGACGCGGGCGGCGATATGGGCGGCAGGGTGTCGTCATCGCTGAAGATAGGCATCTTCGCAGGCTTGGCCGTGACATGCATTATATGGTTCCTCCTCATCAACGGACTCAAGGGTACGACACTCATGACACCTGAGACGAAGGCATGGATAAACTCCAACACATGGGTCATAATAGGCGGTGGAATCGTCATTTTCTCTATCGTGATGACCATTCTGAGCTTTTTCCGCCTCCCTGTCCTCAAGGGCATTGTGCTCCTTGGCACCTTCGCTCTCGCCATGGCGTTTGCGGGCAATGACCTTGTCAACTTTGTCGGTGTCCCTCTGACAGGCCTTGAGTCATACAACGACTATATGGCCCACGGGCAGGGGAACGCAGACGGATTCCTCATGACATCACTGATGGCGAGCGCCAACACCCCTCCTGTCTTCCTCATCCTTGCCGGTGTGATAATGGTTCTCTCGCTGACATTCTCCAAGAAGGCGCAGAATGTGGTGAAGACAAGTGTCGACCTCAGCCGCCAGGCAGAGGGTGACGAGATGTTCGGCTCATCTGCTGTGGCACGCGTACTGGTGCGCTCGACGACAAAGATGGCACAGCGTGTGACATCACTTGTCCCTGTCTCTGTCCGCCACTGGGTTGACTCACGCTTCAACGCTGATGCGGCACGCCTTGCCGACGGTGCCGCCTTCGACCATATCCGCGCCTCGATAAACCTTGTCCTTGCCGGTCTCCTTGTCGCCATGGGCACATCGCTGAAGCTTCCTCTCTCAACGACATACGTCACATTCATGGTCGCCATGGGCTCATCACTTGCCGACAGGGCATGGAGCAGAGAGAGTGCGGTGTTCAGGATTACAGGTGTGCTGAGTGTCATCGGCGGATGGTTCATAACGGCCGGTGTGGCTTTCATCACATGTTTCCTCATCACCAACCTGATGTTCTTCGGCTCGTTCGTAGCCATGACGCTCGCTGTCGTCATCGCCATATTCCTCCTTGTGCGCAGCAATATCCGCTATCAGGTGAAGAAGGCTGTGGCTCCACAGGATGTCACATTCAAGAACATGATGCGCAGCCAGGAGCTTCCGGAGCGCTGGACACTGCTCAGGGAGCATGTCTGTGTGGCAAACCGCGAGAACCTGGAGTTCGCCATCAGCTCGTTCCAGATAGCCACCGACGCTTTCTTCCAGGAGGAGTACCGTCCGCTGAAGCGTCTCGCCGTAGAGATTGAGGACAAGCGCAAGCAGCTGAAACGGCAGAGGAGGCGCGAGATAATCGGCCTCAGGCGCATCGACCCGATACTCGCTGTGGAGCGTAACACATGGTATTTCCTCACGACAAATGAGATAGGTATGATGATGTACTGCCTGAAGCGCATCAACGACCCTCTGCGCGAGCATGTGGGCAACAACTTCTCGCCTGTCAAAGGAGAGTATGCTGAGACCTTCATCGACTTCCGCAACCAGATGGCCGCTCTCTTCGAACGCGCCATAAAGATGCTCGACAGCAGAGATATGGCCGACGGTGAGCTGATACGCCAGGATGCGGCTGCGCTGCAGGCATCACTGTCAAAATACCGCAAGGTGATAATCGACGCCATACAGCAGCACCAGCTGAACATAGAGACGATGACCGTCTACCTGAACCTCGTGCAGGAGTCTCAGGAGATGCTCAGCGCGCTGAGACACTTCGTGAGAGGTGTGAAGAGATTTGTAGACTAATCCTCCTTGTCCCTGCCGTAGAGCCATGGCACTGCGGCAGGTGGAGGATGATAAAGATTTGTTTTAGGTATAAAGACGGTGTCCGCCGCTCAAGCCTTATGGACTTGGCGGCGGACACCTGTTTATTTTGACTGCTGTCACGCTTTCTGCATGCGGCGTTAGTGTATTCCCGTTGGATTGTCTGTCTTGCTTGTGGGGGAAAAGCCCGTCGGCCTTTTGTCATTCAGTCTTCTCAGGAGAGAGGATGGAGGCGTAGCGCTTTGGGTCGCGTAGGAGCTTCACAGCCTCTCTCACCTGTTTGTCATACTGTAGCGAGTTCTCTATCGCACCTGCCTGATAATAATAGCATGAGACGATTTCCGATGTCAGATACTGGCATATGATATCCTTATGATAGTCGAGCTCAGCAGCGAGGTCATGCCTCAGTTTCTTCTGGAGCGCCTCGAACTCAGGTTTCGCCCTGTCGTAGTATCCCTCGAACCGTGCCACCTTTATGAGGTCCTTGAGGAAGCGCTCGCTCTCGCGGTCATATTTGAATCCGTCGTTTATGGCTTTCTGCTTGAAAGCCTCATAGTCGGCGTCAGAGACACGGAAGGAGCGTGCTGGAGCAATTGTTGGGTGTTTGCTGACATAATCGACGACATACTCCATCATGACCATAGTCGAGTCGAGTCCGGCAGCCGACAGGTAATAGACGATATTGGGGAGGGAGTCAGGCTCGACCTTCACGTCGGGCATGATGCCTCCGCCGTCCTTTACTGTCCGTCCGTGGAGAGTCTTGAAGTCTTTTCTCAGCGAGTCAGCCACGACTTCCTCCTTGCCCTCACCCTTATACTTTATCGCCTGGATGCATCTTCCTGAGGGTATGTAGTAGTGTGCTGTAGTCAGTTTCATGTTCGCGTTATACGGCAGCTCCAGAGGAGTCTGGACGAGACCCTTGCCGTATGTCTTTGTTCCCATGACGACACCGCGGTCGAGGTCCTGCATTGTTCCGCATGTTATCTCTGATGCCGATGCTGTGTTGCCATTCACGAGGCATACGACGGGCATTATGGTGTCTATGGGCAGGTCTCCGGTCTTGTACTCACGGTTTGCCTTTGTGAGCTTTCCCTTTGTCTTGACTATTGACATTCCCTTCGGAACGAACATGTTGAGTATGGAGACAGCCTCTGTCAGTGACCCTCCGCCGTTGTTACGGAGGTCGAGCAGGAGGCTCTGCATGCCATTCCGCTTGAGGTCTATGACGGCATGTCTCACCTCTTTTGCCGAGCCTTCGGTGAACTCGACCAATGAGATATATCCTATGGAGTCAGTGAGCATGCCATAATATGGGAGCGACGGTGTCTGTATTGTCTGTCGTGTTATCTTTATTTTCCGCAGCTTTTTCTCTCCGGGACGTTTTATTGTGAGCATGAAGCTTGTGCCGGCGTCACCTCTGAGATGCTCTGAGACATATGGTGTCCCCTTTCCTTTCATGTCCTCACCGTCAATGCTGACGATGACATCACCCTTCTTCAGTCCGGCAGTCTGTGCAGGCATGTTATAGTAAGGCTCCTCGATGACGCATGCGTCCTCCTTGAAGTTGAACGCTATGACCGAGCCTATGCCGCCGTATTTTCCGGTCATCATGCGTTTCAGCTTCTTTGTCTCGCTCTCGGGATAGTACTCGGTATAGGGGTCGAGTGATGCGAGCATGGAGTTTATCCCCTTGCCTATCACCTTCTCGGCGTTGAGCGTGTCGACATACATCATGTCGAGATAGTTGTATAGGGTAGAGAAAGTCTCCAGCTGCTTTGCCACCTCGAGGTTATGCTCTGCTGTTGTGTTCTGTGCCTTCAGAGGAGTCATGGCTGTCATGACGGCAGCGATGATTGTCAGTATTCTCTTCATTCGTGTGTTGTTTGTTGATGAGTTCTTTTCGCTTGAGTATTGTTTCCTTTCAAGTAGATTGTTTCTTTTCCTTTCGCGTTGGGTGCCGTTCCCCTTCACCTTGAATGCCGTTTCCATTCGCGTTGGGGTGATTTTCCTTTCACTTTGGGTGCCGTTCCCCTTCACCTTGAATGCCGTTTCCTTTCACGTTGACATGTCGTCCGGCAGCCTGACCGCCTCCTTATGGACGGCCTGTAGCGCTTTATGGGCGGTGTTTCCTGTCATCCGTTATGCAGGATAGTGTAGTCGTTCCTGTAGTCTACGGTGATATGCCTGAATCCCAGTTTCCTCATCATAGGGACGAGAGTCTCTGTCGCTGATATCTTTGCCGTATGTACCATGGCGTCGCGGTCCTCCTTGCTGAGGTCTCTCCATGCGTCGTCCTTGGCCTTTGTCACCATGTTGTTGTATTCCTGTTGTGTCAGTCTTCTTCCCAGCATCTGCCTCTTGTATCTCGCGTTGTCGTGGTCGATGCTGACAGCAGTCTCTGTTATGACGGGGTCAGGCAGTGTTATGTGTATCGCTGTGTCGCCTTTTGTCACGATGTCTCCGCGCCTTATCTTCTCGAGGTCAATAAAAGCCTTGTATGTCACTCTCACCGGAATCTCATACTCTGTCCTCGACATTGGCAGCCCGATATCCTTCTTTATGCCCGCCACGTCTATTCTGACGGCGTTGTCGGCAGAGTATCTTATAGTCTTCAGGCATGTTGTCTCTGCTGTGTACAGCCTTGAGTGGCTCTGTATGGCCATTATTATTGTTGAGTCAGAGACAGGCCTTGGGCGGTCAGTCTCCTCTGCCCCACCCTCCCGGCATGTCCTTGTGAGGGTCATGGTGAGGGCTGCGAGGAGAATCACGACGAGTGTCATGATGGATATTGCCTTATGCCTTGGCTTTGTTGTCGTTGTCTTTTTTCCAGATGTTTCCCCATTCATAGCTGCCGGGTTTGAGTGTTATATATGTTGTCTTTGTCCCATTGGCGTTGCTGACTGCCATTCTCACCACTCCTGGGGCTATCTCGTCGGTGATGCTGAATGTGTGTTGTCTCATGCGGGATATTATGGCGTAGGCTGTCGCTCCGCCCTCTATGACGAGCTCGTCGGGCTCGTTTCCCTCTGTCATCCTGTGGCATGCCGTTGCCATTGCGGTGCGGAGATAGACTGCCGCATGCTTTCCCTCCCTCACTGGCTTGTCGCCAATGGTGAGGATACATCCCCCCTCTTGGGCATAGCGGCTGGTGTATCTTTCCCTTGCCTGCTGTGCCCAAACGTCGGGCTCCTGCTGCTCATGGAACACGCTGTCGGGCATTGTCTCCACGGGCAGGAGAGGTCCTTGGTGTGTGCTCTGTGTCGAGCCGCGCACAATCATGACAGTCCTTTCGCTCCCTCTTCCCGCCGCGAGACCTGCGAATGGTGCCGGCTCACGGTGACTGATGCCGTAGAGGCGTTCTATGAGAGCCGTGAAGAGGTCTGCCGCCCCTGCCATGATTGTCTGCCGCCCGCTGTCTCTCTTCATGATGCCGTCCACTATCAGCATGATATCTTCTGCTGACACGGCGTCGGGCATGGATATCCTGGCCAGTGTGGAGGTGTAGGCTGTTGTGGCGAAACGCTCTGCGAGACTGCTTGTCGTGGCGGGGAACTCGGGGTCGAACGAGAATGGTGTCTCGGCTATCGGTGTCATGACGCTGTGCTCTCCGCCATGGGATGGTGTCGCTATGTAGTATATGCCGTGGCTTATTATGCGCCCTTTCGAGGGGTTGGCGGGGAGATAGAGGGCCTGAGTATAGTGTGTGCTGTCCATTATGGCGTGTATCTCCTCTACGACATGTCCCCTCAGCGCGCTGTCGGTCTTGTGGAATATGATATCCCCGTGTCTGTCAGCCTCGTGTGCTATGCGTGCTGTCACGCACATGGCTCCGTGAGGGTCCATGGAGCGTGTGTCGGTCGCCACGACGAGTATGTCGGCATCAGTGTCGGGCCACACCATGCCGTCCTTGTAGACGGTGAGCATGGTGTGGAGCCCGTATCTGTGTGCTATGCCGGCAATCTCTGCCGCCCCTGTTATGTCGTCAGCTATAATGGTCAGCATGTCATGTGTATTGTTACTATGCCTGGGCAGGCTTCCTGTTTGCCGCCATTCTCGCGGCATAGTCGATTGATGCTATCAGCGCGTCCTCGGCAGCGATGCCTTTTCCTGCCACGTCGAACGCTGTGCCGTGGTCGACAGAGACGCGTATGATGGGGAGGCCGAGCGTTATGTTCACGCCGCGTTGTGGCAGCATCTTTCCTGACTCAGCGTCCCAGTTGAATCCGAGCACCTTGAGAGGTATGTGTCCCTGGTCATGATACTGAGCCACGACGCCGTCATACCATCCGCACTTTGCTTTCGCGAAGACAGAGTCAGGCGGTATAGGGCCGTCGGCGTTGTATCCGCGTCGGCGCAGCTCCTCTACGGCTGGTATTATCTCTTTCTCCTCTTCCCATCCGAAGAGTCCGTTCTCCGAGCAGTGAGGGTTCAGTCCTGCCACGGCGATGTGTGGCTTCTCGATGCCGAACTGTCGGCATGCGTCGTCGATAAGCTCATAGACCTCGATGATGCGGTCCTTCTTGCAGCGGTCGCAAGCCTCACGCAGAGAGACGTGTGTCGAGACGTGTATGACGCGCAGAGGGCCGTCGGCGAGGAGCATGGCGTATTTCCTCGTCTTTGTGTATGTGGCGTATATCTCTGTGTGTCCGTCGAAGTTATGCCCTGCAAGGTGTATGGCCTCCTTGTTGATAGGTGCGGTGCATGTGCCGTCCACCTCACCCCTCATGGCGAGGTCGATGGCCTTCACGACATACTGGAATGCCGCGTCGCCACACTGGTGCTGCACTTCTCCGAAGCGGAAGGTGTCTATGTCGATGATGTTGAGGTCATAGACATCCACTGTGCCGTGTGTGAAGCGTGCGTCGGCTATATCCCCGATGGTGTTCACGGAGAGCGTCCCGCCGAGTCCGAGGAGGTCTATGGCGAGGCTGATAATCTTCGCGTCGCCCACGATGACGGGGCGGCATTTGGTGTATGTCTCCTTATGTGACAGTGTGCGGACGCATATCTCCGGCCCTATGCCGGCAGGGTCGCCCATTGTTATGGCTAATATTGGTAGCATGGCTTTTAGTCTTTTTCGCGGCCTTCGCCCGTCCTCTCTGTCCGCCACTGCTGCTGTGGCTGCTGTCATGGTGTGTCTGCGGGGCTGGCCGTCTGTGTTATTCTGTGGTTTATGGCGCGGGGGCATTGGCGCCGTATTATGGTCTTGGGGGGTGTGGGTGGGTATGTGTGGTGCTGCCCGGGTGTCAGAAGAGCTCGTTGTATATATCCCTGCAGTCCTGCTCTGTGACAGGGCGTGGGTTGTTCACGAGCAGTCTCTGCTGCAGCATGGCAGCCTTGGCCATATCTCCGACAGCATCCTGTGGTATGCCTATCTCTGAGAGAGTCTGTGGTATGCCGCAGGCTTTCGAGAGGGCAGCGACGTAGTCCACGCCTCTCATTGCTGTCTCCTCGTCGTTCTCTCCCGGCTGGCATCCGCATGCGATGGCTACATCGGCATAGCGTCTGGCAGCGGCCTTCATATTGAACTTCATGACCGTTGGCAGGAGGACAGAGTTAGAGAGGCCATGGCTCTTGTGGAACATTCCGCCGACGGGATATGCGAGTGCGTGCACGGCGGCGGTGTTGACGGGTCCCAGTCCGAGGCCTCCATACATGGCACCGAGCAGCATCGCCTCGCGTGCCTCCATGTCATTGCCGTCGCTGACGGCACGCTCCAGGTTGCGCGCTATGAGCCTGATGCCCTCAAGGGCGTACATGTCGACACATGGATGGGCGTGTATGTTGGTGTATACCTCTATGCAGTGGGTCAGAGCGTCCATACCTGTCTCTGCTGTTATGCGTGGCGGCACGGTGCGTGTCAGCTGTGGGTCGAGGTATGCGGCATCGCAGAGCAGATGGTGTGATATGATGCCTTTCTTCTGGTTGTCGCCCTCATCGAGGAGGATGGCGTTAGGGCTCACCTCAGAGCCTGTGCCGGCTGTTGTCGGGCAGCATGCCGACCATACTCCCCTCCGCTGTATCTTCCCGATGCCGTAGCAGTCCTCTATTCTCTGCTGGCTGTTTATGAAAGTGGCTATGAGCTTTGCCACATCCATGACCGAGCCGCCTCCTATGCCTGCCACGGCGTCCGCGCCGAAGTCCTTCGCCACGTCCATGATGCGGTGGAAATCAGCCACGGTGGGCTCGCCCATGATGTCAGTCACTGTCTTCAGGCTTATACCCTCTTCCTCAAGCCTGCATATCATGGGCTGAATCTGCGGGAGGATTGGTGGGGCTGTGATGATGAGTAAGTGCTTGTTGCCTGTTGCGAGGAAGTCGTCACAAAGACGCTCCATGCAGCCGTTGCCGAAGACTATGCGCTGCGGCTGCTTCAATTCGATTGGTCTCATAAGTATTATTTATACAGATTTAGGTTCAGTATGTGTGGGGCGTGCGATGGGCTTCCTGCGCGCTCTCCCTGCCTAGGGGATTTAATCCTGGCACGGTGTACCGGGCGAGGGCATGGGCCTCCTGCGCGCTCTCCCGGATATGGTTCCCGTGAAGCCTGTGGCAGGGGGTGCCGCCAGTGTGGAGGGAGCGCTGTCCCATGCGCCTGTGATACTTGTTGGCGCGAATCTTTTCCACTGCCCATTGCTGTACATTCCGGCCTCTGTCCTCCTGGTATGGGCATGGCGGGGAATGCCTTCTGGCAGGATTGTTTATTTCCGCAAAAGTAATAATTTTAATCCCAACAACCAAACTTTTGTGAAGTTTTTTATGTCTTTACGTTACAGTTTAAAAATAATTCACTATCTTTGCACACGGGCTGTCCTATAGCCCACAACATGCCCGGGAGGCTGTCCGGCGGCCTTGTCTGCAGAGGTTGGCATGACTCTCCCCTATCCCTGTCAGGCTGTGTCGGTGGCTGCCAGGCTGTCTTTCTCCCTCATCTCCCTGTATCACGGGGGCATATTCTTCCGCCACATGGCCTCATCTCCCTGTACCACGGGGGCATATTCTTCCGCCGCACGGCCTCATCCACGTGTATCACGGGGGTATATTCTTCCGCCACATGGCCTCATCCACGTGTCACGGGTGTGGGCACAGGGCATCAGCGAGACTATACTTTTCCTAAATATACCACACTGTGGCGGGCACGCTGCAAGTGTGGGAATCACTAACCATCTAAATCAGAAATACTAAAATGAAAGACCTTAGAATGTACATCAACGGCAAGTTCGTTGAGAGCCGTAGCGGCAAATGGATTGATGTCCTCAACCCATCAACCGAGGAAGTATGCTCACGCCAGCCCGAAGGCACTGTAGAGGATGTCGAGGAGGCTCTCGACGCCGCACGCGCCGCCCAGAAATCATGGGAGAAGACTCCGGCAATAGAGCGTGCCGCCTATCTCTCAAAGATGGCCGATGGAATACGCAAGAGGGAGAAGGAGTTTGTCGAGATTATCATGCGCGAGCAGGGCAAGACACGCTCATGGGCACAGATAGAGGTCGGTGCGACAATAGCCTACTTTGACTACATGGCCTCTTTCGCACGCCATATAGAGGGAGAGATAATCCAGAGCGACAACCGTGGCGAGACGATATTCCTCTCGAAGAAGCCTATCGGCGTCGTAGCAGGCATCCTCCCATGGAACTTCCCGTTCTTCCTCATAGCCCGCAAGGCTGGCGCAGCCCTCATAGCAGGCTGCTCGATAGTCATAAAGCCAGCCCAGCTGACACCGGAGAACTGCACCGTATTCGCCGAGGTGGTCGACGAGACAGGCCTCCCTGCCGGACTGTTCAATGTTGTCACTGGCAAGGGCTCGGTGGTAGGCAACGCCCTCGCCTCAAGCCCTAAGATTGACATCGTCTCCGTAACAGGCTCGGTAGGAGCAGGAGAGAGCATCATGAAGGCAGCGGCAACGAATATCACAAAGGTATCGCTCGAGCTTGGCGGAAAGGCACCTGTCATCGTCTTCCCAGACGCTGACCTCGAGCTCGCGGCACAGGCCATCCTCGACAGCCGTATCGGCAACAACGGCCAGATATGCAACAACGCAGAGCGTCTCTACATACACAAGGACGTGAAGGAGAAGCTGACAGCCCTCCTGCTCGAGAAGTTCAAGGCCGTGAAGGTTGGCGACCCATTCTCTGCCGACGACATTGACATGGGCCCACTCGTAGAGAAACGCGCCCTTGAGAGTGTCGAGGAGAAAGTGGCAAGAGCCATTGAGCAGGGCGCGAAGGTGCTCTGCGGAGGACACCGCGTAGGCGAGAAGGGATACTTCTATGCTGCCACACTGCTCGACAACTGCCGCCAGGACATGGACATCATACACGAGGAGACATTCGGCCCTGTGCTCCCTATCGTGGAGTGGGAGAATATCGACGAGGTCCTGGCATGGGCCAACGACTGTGAGTACGGCCTCGCATCGTCTGTCTTCACCAACGACATAAACATCGCGACACGCTGTGTCAGAGAGCTGGAGTTCGGCGAGACATACATCAACCGCTTCCACTTCGAGGCCATACAGGGCTTCCATGCAGGAGTGAAGAAGAGCGGCATAGGCGGAGCTGACGGCAAGCACGGCGTCGAGGAGTATCTCCGCACACATGTGACATACCTGCAGACAAGATAACTCTATCTGAGGATAATCTGAGAGAGAGGGGTTCCGGAGTGGACAGCGAGGAGCAGAATACTGAGCATGCCCTGGCCCCCGGAACCCCTCTGCCTATGAAACTGAAGCCCGGAACCTTGCCGGCCGACGGCACAGGACATAAGGATGACACTCCTCAAAAGGACCGGGCATGAGGCGGGAGGGACTGGAAGGCAGCCCACAACGCTACAGAGACATATCATAACCATAAACCAAGAAAGGCATCAATACAGTATGGGCAGATTCCTATATCCAGTAGACACCGACCAGTTCCAGGAGATAAGGGAACAAGGAAGGGTATATGTTGACAAGACCGACATGGTGTTCGACCTCGTCAGCAGGTACAAGTATGTCTTCCTGTCAAGACCGAGGAGATTCGGGAAATCCCTGCTCTGCAACACGTTCAAGGCGTATTTCCAGGGACAGAGGGAACTCTTCGGGGGACTGAAGATAATGCAGATGGAGAGGGACTGGAAGACATATCCCGTCCTACACTTCATCATGAGCGGACTGAAGAACTGCACCATACCGGAGGCAAGGAGCGCCCTCGAGCTGTACATTAGCGACTACGAGAGGATATACGGGCGGAACATGGCCGAGGAGACACCGGGGAAACGATTCCGCGGACTGATTCACCGGGCCTACGAGAAGACTGGAGAGAAGGTCGTGGTGATTCTCGATGAGTATGACGCCGCCATCATGCGCCTCATGTATGAGGACAAAGAGCTGGAGCAGATGAGGACAATGCTGAGGGAGTTCTACCAGGTCCTGAAGGACGAGGGGGCTTACCTGAGGTTCGTGTTCATAACAGGAGTGACAAAGTTCTCACAGCTCAGCATATTCTCCGAGCTTAACAACCTCAAGCAGATATCCATGATTGACGACTACTCCGGCATCTGTGGCATAACACAGGAGGAGCTCGACACGACACTGAGGCCATGCGTTGAGGACTATGCCGAGGGACTGGGCATAACCACCGGCGAGGCATACACCCTGCTGAAGAAGAACTATGACGGGTACCACTTCTCGCCACATGGCAAGGATGTCTATGCGCCGTTCAGTCTGCTCAACGCCCTCAATGACAAGAAAACAGACTACTACTGGTTTGAATCGGGCACAATGACCGCGCTGATAGAGCATCTGAGACACTACCCGGAGTTCAACCCTCTCGACTTTGACGGGGCGGAGCTGGACCTCGGAGACTTCAATGTGCCGTGTGAGAGGGCAAGGACACCCATCCCTCTGCTATACCAGAGCGGGTATCTGACCATCGACTCATACGACAAGGAGATGGACACATACATACTGCACTTCCCCAACTACGAGGTCAGGCAGGGCATGGTCTACGGCATAACGAACTATCTCATGGACACTGACGACCTCGAACGGAACGCCACTATAGTAGCCATGGCGCGTGCGATGATGAGAGGAGACATGCCTGCCATGCTCCAGCAGATGCGCTCGTACATAGCGATACTGCCGTACGATATAATAACGAGGAAGGAATGGATGGCAAAGAGGAAGCGCGAGGCGTTCTACAAGATGCTCCTCTACATCATCTTCTCGCTGCTGAACAGCAAGATTGACACTGAGGTGAGGAGCATAATCGGCAGGGCAGACGTCGTCATAAGGACAAAGACCGATATATTCGTCATGGAGCTGAAGGTCGACGACACGGTGGACAACGCACTCCGGCAGATTGACAGCCGGGGATATGCCATACCGTATGAGGCCGACGGAAGGAGGGTGACAAAATGCGGAGTGGAGATATCGTCTGAGGCAAGGAACATCGTCCACTGGCGCGTGACGGATGCCGACGGCGCTGTCATAGACGAGAGGAGATTCTAAGATAACAAGTTTGAAGACACAAAGAAGAATAACAATAACAGTATGGGCAGATTCCTATATCCAGTAGACACCGACCAGTTCCAGGAGATAAGGGAACAAGGAAGGGTATATGTTGACAAGACCGACATGGTGTTCGACCTCGTCAGCAGGTACAAGTATGTCTTCCTGTCAAGACCGAGGAGATTCGGGAAATCCCTGCTCTGCAACACGTTCAAGGCGTATTTCCAGGGACAGAGGGAACTCTTCGGGGGACTGAAGATAATGCAGATGGAGAGGGACTGGAAGACATATCCCGTCCTACACTTCATCATGAGCGGACTGAAGAACTGCACCATACCGGAGGCAAGGAGCGCCCTCGAGCTGTACATTAGCGACTACGAGAGGATATACGGGCGGAACATGGCCGAGGAGACACCGGGGAAACGATTCCGCGGACTGATTCACCGGGCCTACGAGAAGACTGGAGAGAAGGTCGTGGTGATTCTCGATGAGTATGACGCCGCCATCATGCGCCTCATGTATGAGGACAAAGAGCTGGAGCAGATGAGGACAATGCTGAGGGAGTTCTACCAGGTCCTGAAGGACGAGGGGGCTTACCTGAGGTTCGTGTTCATAACAGGAGTGACAAAGTTCTCACAGCTCAGCATATTCTCCGAGCTTAACAACCTCAAGCAGATATCCATGATTGACGACTACTCCGGCATCTGTGGCATAACACAGGAGGAGCTCGACACGACACTGAGGCCATGCGTTGAGGACTATGCCGAGGGACTGGGCATAACCACCGGCGAGGCATACACCCTGCTGAAGAAGAACTATGACGGCTACCACTTCTCGCCACACGGCAAGGATGTCTATGCGCCGTTCAGTCTGCTCAGGGCGCTGGACAACAAATCGACAGGCTACTACTGGTTTGAATCGGGCACAATGACCGCACTGATAGAGCATCTGAGACACTACCCGGAATATAACGCTCTGGAGTATGACGGTGTGACTGTCAGCGAGAACGAGTTTAACATAGCGTGTGAGAAAGCCGAGACACCGATGCCTCTGCTCTACCAGAGCGGGTATCTGACGATTGACGAGTATGACCCTCTGCTGAAATCCTATGTGCTTCACTTCCCTAACCTTGAGGTGAGGGAGGGTATGATAAGCGGACTGATGCCGCTGATTCTGAGACGCTCAACAGCCGACGGGAACAGCCTGACGAGGAAGATGGCGGCAGCAGTATTCGGCGGTGACATCGCCACAGCCCTAACAGCTCTGAGGGCCTACATCGGAAAGATACCGTACGACATCATCACGAAGGAGGAGTGGGACGACAAGGAGCGAAGGGAGGCATTCTACAAGCTGCTGATGTACATGGCGTTCTCCATGCTCAACTCTATCGTAGACACTGAGGTGAGGAGCATACTCGGCAGGGCAGACGTCGTTATAAAGACAAAGACTGATATATTCGTCATGGAGCTGAAGGTGGACGACACGGTGGACAACGCACTCCGGCAGATTGACAGCCGGGGATATGCCATACCGTATGAGGCCGACGGAAGGAGGGTGACAAAATGCGGAGTGGAGATATCGTCCGAGGCAAGGAACATCGTCCACTGGCGCGTGACGGACGCCGACGGCGCTGTCATAGACGAGAAGAGATTCTGAACAGGCACACAGCACGCTGATGGCAAACAGACGGAGCATCAAGAAACAGCCTCAGCAGCAGCAATCCGGCATCATCCCATAAAGCATCATTGGCAGGCTCATCCAATACGGATGACACAACCATTAAGTATCTTTGGCAGACTCATTAAGTATGAATGGCACGGACAATGATTCATGGGGCACGGCCATTGACTCATGAACGGTACGACCATCCAGCATAATATGCAGGCTCGGCCAATATGGACAGCCGGAAGGCATGGCGGATGGACACAGCGGAGAGGACAAACAACACAATCCAGCAGGACAAACAGCATATTCCAGCAGGTAAAACAAAAAAATCCAGCAGGACAAACAACATTATCCAGCAGGTAATACAAAAAAAATCCAGCAGGTCAAACAAAAAAATCCAGCAGGACAAACAACATAAAAACAAGCATAAGAAAATGAAAATCGGACTTTTCATTCCATGTTACGTCGACGCTCTCTATCCCGGTGTCGGCGTGGCCACCTACAAGCTCCTGACAAGCCTCGGGCTTGAGGTGGAGTATCCGGAGCGGCAGACATGCTGCGGACAACCAATGGGAAACGCGGGATTCCAGCAGAAAGCAGAACGCCTCGTCGAGGACTATGACCGCCTCTTCGCCCCTTATGACTATGTCGTGGCGCCATCGGCAAGCTGTGCCGCATACGCGAGAATATTCCATCCCGGCATTGCCGGACACGAGTGTGAGGCAGCCAAGAGGACAATGGACGTGGTGGAGTTCCTGCATGATGTGGTGAAGGTGGAGTCATTCCCGAAGAGCAGCTTCCCACACGTGGTGAGCATACACAACAGCTGTCACGGCGTCAGGGAACTCGGACTCGCATCGCCTTCCGAGCGCAATGTGCCACAGTTCAACAAGATACACGACCTCCTCTCTCTCGTCCCCGGGATAACAGTCTGTGAGCCTGAGCGGAAGGACGAGTGCTGCGGATTCGGCGGAATGTTCTCAATCGAGGAGCCGGATGTCTCCATACGCATGGGACGCGACAAGCTGGCCCGCCACATAGAGACAGGCGCGGAGTATATCACAGGGCCTGACTCGTCGTGCCTGATGCACATGCAGGGCATCGTGAAGAAGAACCCCGGCACATTCAAGGCTGCCAACGGAAAGGAGATAAAGTTCATCCATGTCGTAGAAATATTAGCAAGCGGACTATGAGTACGAAACATTCAAAGCGTGCCGCGAAGTTCAACCGCGACACAGAGCGTGTCTCACGCCACGACAAGACATTCTGGAGCGTGCGCCAGCGCCGTGACTCCCTCGCACACAACATACCAGAATGGGAGGACCTGCGCGAGGCGGCAAACAACATAAAGAAACACACCATAACACATCTGGCTGACTATCTCGAGATGTTCGAGAAGGCTGCCACAGAGAACGGAGCCCACGTACACTGGGCAAAGGACGCAAAGGAGTATAACAGCATCGTCATCGATATCATGCACAGCCACGGAGTCAGGAAAGTGGTGAAGAGCAAGTCGATGCTGACAGAGGAATGCCATCTCAACGAGCATCTGGAGAAAGAGGGCATAGACGTCGTGGAGACTGACCTCGGAGAGCGCATCCTCCAGCTCATGCACCTCGCACCGAGCCATATCGTCATGCCGGCGATACACATAACGAAAGAGGAGGTGGAGGAGTGTTTCGAGAAGAAAGGCGTCATACGCGACGCCGAGCCGCATATCTCGAAAGCAGAGCGCGATGCAGCGCCACCAGCCGACCCGACATACCTCACACGATGCGCACGATACCACCTCAGGGACAATTTCATGACAGCTGACTGCGGAATGACGGGCGCAAACTTCGGCGTGGCAGAGACGGGAGACATCGTCGTATGCACCAACGAGGGCAACGCTGACATGTCGACATCCGTCCCAAAGCTACACATCGTCAGCATGGGGATAGAGAAACTCATACCTGACTATGACTCGCTCGCCGTGTTCCAGCGCCTCCTCGCACGACACGGGACAGGACAGCCGACAACAGTCTACACATCACACTTCCGCAAACCAAGACCCGGAGGGGAGATGCATATAATACTCGTGGACAACGGACGCTCGGACATTCTCGCCAACGAGGGACACTGGCAGACACTGAAATGCATGCGCTGCGGAGCCTGCATGAACACCTGCCCCGTATACAGACGCTCAGGAGGATACTCATACACATACTTCATACCGGGACCCATCGGCGTGAACCTCGGCATGCTGCGCGACTCCGGCAAGCACTACCACAACTGCTCGGCATGCTCGCTCTGCTGCTCATGCGACAACGTGTGCCCCGTCAAGGTCGACCTCTCATCACAGATATACCGCTGGCGTCAGGACCTCGACAGCATGCACCACGCCGACAAGATGAAGAAGACGATGTCCGCCGGAATGCGCTATGTCTTCGAGAGGCCATCGCTCTACACCACAGCCCTCCGCATGGCGCCATGGGCCAACCATCTGCCCAGCTTCATAACCAACATAAAGGCCAACACATGGGCTAAGGGACACAGCATGCCAGAGTTCGCCAAGCTATCATTCCATGAGATGTGGAAGCGCGGCATGGTCAATAACAAGAAGTCATGAGAAGAAGCGGATAGTTGTTTTCGAGGCTGTGGTTAATAGCAAGAAAACGGCTCTCTGCTTGGCATCGGGGCTAACGGTCGCGCCCCTCCTGTGGCTAAGAATTTACAGGACAGTAATAGTTCTTTTACAGATTGTTTGTATATGGCGACTCCCGCCAGCCGTTCTTTGCTGCCATTCTGATTGTCAGTCTGGCAGTGATTGGCTGGCGGGAGTCGTCAGTTGTGATATTGCTGATACTTGTGTCTGCTTATTATTGTTGTTAGTAGTAGTATCTGTGTAGCTTGCGATAATGCTGTGGGATTAGGGCATGAGCATGACTGTCACTCCGCGTGCTGCCTGTGCTCCGTAGACGAGGGCCTGCTCTATGTCGGCAGTCTTTGAGGGGCCGGATATGAATGTGCCGAATCCGTAGTCAGTGAACTCAATCTTGCGGTATGCCTCGTGCATGTTGCTGACGATGTCTTTCCTCGACACGAGTATGACGAGATACTCTGCCATGAAGCATACGGCTCTCTCCTTCATTGTCTGTGGTATCCATACGCATGCGTTCTCTGCCACTCCGACAGTGCCTCTCACTACGCCTACGTCAGTGCGCTCCAGCTCCTGCGCCTCTGTGACGGTGTCGGGATTGAGCGTCGCGCTGATGCCTGGTATGTTCGTGGCTATCACCTTCGCCTCGGGATAAGCCTCCCGTATCTTCTGGTTGAGGTCGTCGCCCTCGCCTATCTCCATCAGGCGTGCGCCTGCTGTGGTTGTCGTGGCGTGTATGAACTCTGCCACGGGGTCGTCATAGACGGTCTTTGGGAATGAGAGGTCTGCTGTCTCGTATGTCTCGCGTGTGTTCTGGCGGAGACGTCCCAGTATTTTCTCTTTGCTGTTCATAGTGTTATGTTGGAGGATAATTTCTTCTTATTACTTTAATCGGCAGCACTTTTGCTTGACATTGTCTACAGATAACAGCGTGACATGAATCCGCACAATGTCTGTCCATGTCATAGCCCTCACTTGTCTCAGCGCTGCTAACTGGTGTAACTGAAATTAATCAATGACATGGCAAAGATACATAAAATTCAGAGAAAACCCTCGCTTTATACATAATATTTTACGTATCGGATATTTTTTTCTCTCATCTGTCATCTGCAATATCCTCTTACTCCACGAGAATGTCCATAATGGCGCGTGGTGGGAACATCACACCCCAAGGCGGAGCATTTATCCAGAACACAAGGGAAAAAGCCGTGACAGCCTTTTTATAGGGTTCTATTACTGTCCGGTGAAACTTTAGGGTATGATTTGTTAGGATTCCCACCAGAATCATTACTGTCCGCTAATCATTAGAATAATATCCCAGCTCCTTACATTCAAGGGGTTGGGCCATGTGGGTTATGGTTTAACGAACAGTAATGATAGCCAAAATAAACAATCATATGATGGAGGGATTATCGGATATCGCTATCCTAAGCCTGGGGAACAAAGCGGGAAGACACGTTACACCCGAAAAACGATAAAGCCCGAACAGCAAGCGGTCTTTGACCATTGCCATTCGAGCTGTCATCCTAAAAACCAAAATTTGTAATACGTGAATTATCTACTGAGCCGTGATTTCCACGACATGACTTGTCATTTCTGTGGCGGTGAATACATTGATACCGACTTTCATCAGATAGTCACCACTGTAAATCTTTCCGTCAGCCTCTAAAGTAGGCTGCGCGTCCGGCATGAGATTTATCTCCTTTACCATGTAGCGCTTGCTTGCATCGAGCCCCTGAAGCTTCACATTGCGCAGAATCTCCTTGAAGCGCGGATGGAGGTCGTAGGCGAAGAGGACGGCCTTGGACTTGTCGGCAGAGACATAGTTCAGCGCCATATGGTTGGTGTCGTAGGGAGATACAAGGCGGTACTGGACACCGTCGAGAATGGAGGGCTGCAGCCGCTTCCAGTTGGCTACGGCAGTCTGGCAATACTTTATCTCATCGTCGGTGAGGTCCTTAAGTCCAATGTCGAATCCGAGTTTGCACATCGAGGCGACATCGGTGCGGAACTTCACTGAGGCTCGCTTGTTCCACGATGTCACGTGGGCGCACATCGCCTTGCTTGGGAAGAACTGTGAGAATCCCCACTGTATGTAGCACCGCTCGACGGGGTCAGTATTGTCTGAGCACCAGAATTCAGTGAAGTATTTCAGAGCCTCGTAGTCACAGCGTGCTCCACCGCCTGAGCAGAGCATCATTGGCACATCAGGATAATTCTCCCTAACACGCCGCATGACATTATATACTCCGCGCACATGGTCAATGTACAGCTGGTTCTGACGCTGGTTGAGATACGGAGAGTAGATATTTGTTATGGGAGAGTTGCAGTCCCACTTGAAGAAGGCTATGCGCGGGTCAGCCTTCATGATATTCTCGACGACGCGATAGACATAGTCCTGTACCTTGGGGTTGGCGAGGTCGAGCACGAGCTGGTTGCGGTAGTAGTATGTCTCGCGGTTGGGCAGGGTGATGGCCCATTCGGGATGTTTCTCAAAGAGCTCTGAGTTAGGGTTGACCATCTCCGGCTCTATCCATATGCCGAACTTCACTCCTGCCTCGTCGGCTGCATCGCAGAGTGCTGGCAGTCCCTGTGGCAGCTTGGCGTGGTTGACATCCCAGTCGCCCAGTCCGGCGTGGTCGTCCTTACGCTCGTGCTTGCCGTTGGCAAACCATCCGTCGTCGAGGAGGAACATGTCAACGCCCAGTCTCTTGGCCTCTTTCATGAGGTCGGCAAGTATGTCCTGGTTGAAGTCGAACGCCGTGTTCTCCCAGTTGTTAAGCAGTGTGAGGCGATCTCCGTGACCGTCCTTCAGACTCCAGTTGCGAGCCCATTCATGCAGGTTGCGGCTTCCCTTCGATGTGCCTTCTCTGCTGAGCGTGAAGATGAACTCAGGTGTGGTGAACACCTCGTTGGGCTTGAGCTGATAGCTGCTGGCATAGGGGTTGATGCCAGGCAGGAGACGCAGGTTGCCCACGTTGTCAACCTCAAAGGTGAAGCGGAAGTTGCCCGTCCATCCGAGTGTGCCCATAAGAACGGTGCCATGCTGCTCCTCCACCTCACCTCCTATGCCAAGCTCGAAGAACGGGTGGGTGTGCATGGCGGCACGCGAGCCGAGCTTGGTGTCAATTACTTTCTTGCCGTATTGCAGCTGTTGTGAGGACATCTGTGCCTCGCGTGCCCAGTCGCTGCTGAACTCGGTGAGGAAATACTTGTCTGCACCAAAATAGAGCATTGTAGAGGCGTAGGCCGACAGAATGACGGGCTTCTTCTCGCTGTGGATTATCTCGCTCCATGTCTTTATGACATTCTCTTTAGTGTATGCCACATAGTGGAGCGTGACGGTCACAGGATACACCTTGTCACGGAGCCTGATGATGGTCTCAGTGCCGCCCTCAACGGCCTTCTGCTCGTGGCTCTCATAATAGAGACGCGTGGTAAGGTTACCGTCGCTGTGCTGCATGGCGAGCGCCGGCTCGAAGAAGTCCTCGTTGCCTGAGCAGGCATAGACCTCCCAACCACGCTCTGAGACAGAGCCGTCTGAGGCTGGATAGACTGACCAGTCGAGATGTTCGGCATCGGAGGGATTGGCGAGTCTCTCGCCGAGATACACTTGGTAGAGCCGTCCCTCAGGACTGACCTTCATGAACAAGTCAGTCTCAGATGTTTTGACCTGTATCGTCTGTCCATGGCTGGCGATGATGCAGAATATGGCTGCTGCACAGGTCAGGATATATCTTGTTTTCATAATGGATAACGTGGATTAGAAGATGTATGCCTTTGCATTATCAACATTGGCCTTGCCGTCGAGGGTATAGAAGCGCACACGGTCGTATGGCTTGGTAGGGAAGACAAGGTTGGTCATCGCTATGCGCCCACCGTCAACGAAGAGCTCTACAGAGCTTTTGTCGACGAAGATGTCAAGATGGCGCGTGTCTCCCTCACAGAGGCTGAGCGGTGCCCAGGTGCCCAAGGCGAAATCGTTCATATAGTTGACAGAGTTATTCTGGCGCATTGTCATAGGCTCGTCTTTCCTGACTGTGAGCTCATAGTTGTTCTCTATGTCGTGGGGAGCGGAGCGTTTGCCGAAGCCTGTCAGTCCGCTCTCTGTGCGGTCCATAACCACCCTCTGCCTATCGAGGTCGAGATAGATGAGCGTACGCTCGCCCTTGTCGTTCGACAGCTCTATGCCTACGGTCTTCGCTGTTGAGGGTGTGATGTCGGCTTCCACCTCAAAGGCGCCGTTGCCTCCCAGCGTCTTCATCTCACCCTTGCCGTTGAGCTGGAAATCGCCGATTTCAACGGTCTTTTTGCGCAGTGACTTCGTCTCATCCACGGCATTTGCCGAGAGATAGTACTCACCGTCCTTCTCATACATGCGCAACTCGCGTGGCAGGGCGTTGCAGCTGCGGAACTGCTGTGTCGGTGTGAGGTTGGCATACTGCCAGTTGTTCATCCACGGCACTGCCACGATGCGGTCGCCGAGGTTTGAGAATGTAACGGCAGCATAATGGTCCTTGCCAAAGTCAAGGAGCTTGACCATATCAGGCTTGTTGTCGCATGTAAAGTTCTTGCCGTCGAAGTCGCCCACGAAATATTCCGTGCATGACCCCCCGAAGAAACATCCCGGGTTTATGTTGACAATCATGACCCACTTCTGCTTGCCGTTGATGGTCATAGGGAAGAAGTCGGGACACTCAAACTGGTTGGGCTGTGCGCCATAGCCCTGTCCGAAGGCGCTGACATACTCCCACTCTCTGAGATTGGTAGATTTGTAGAAACGCATCTCCTTGTCGGCAGATACTATCATATACCACGCCTTGGCCGGCTCATAGCGGAAGACCTTCGGGTCACGGAAGTCCTTTGATCCGTCAAAAGGTGTGAGGATAGGGTTGCCCTCGTATTTTGTGAATGTGCGGCCGTTGTCGTTGCTGTAAGCCATGCACTGTATCTGTCCGTTCTTGTCGCTTGCCGATGTATAGAAGGCGATGATGGCATCCTTGCCGTATCCCGCACTGTTATACTTGTCCACCACGGTGCTGCCGGAGAAGATATGCCCGAGCGTGTCGCGGGCTATGGCTGGCTTGAGATGCTCCCAATGGACGAGGTCGCGGCTGACGGAGTGTCCCCAGTGCATGTTTCCCCACTTCGAGCCGTAGGGGTTATACTGGAAGTAGAGGTGATACTCACCGTCCTTATACACAAGTCCGTTGGCGTCGTTCATCCATCCGTACTGCGGTGTGTGGTGATAGATGGGGCGGTAGTAGTCGGTGTTGTTCACGTCCCATGTGTCGGAGAGGCGCATCTTCTTCAGGGCGAGGGCGTTCCGGTCGATGTTGAGCATCTTCACCACTGCGCGCTTGCCTGCCGTGAGCTCGAAGGGCACCTCATAGTCTATCCTGTCGATGGCGAGGCGAATGTCCATCCATGTGTCGTCTGCACGCCCGAGGTCGAGTTTAACCTTTGCCTCGCCTCTCTCCTCTTCGATAGGAAGGATGAGGTATCTCGTGGGGTTGTCAACCACTATTATTGTCGTGTCGCCTTTATGCTCCACGTTGATTGTCTGAGCCTTGGCTGTTGTCGCGGTGAGAGCCGCTATGGCTGCTATAGTCGATGATATGATAGTACGTCTCATACTCGATATTCTTCTTTTATGGGTCATATAGTTTTCCTGCCTCTATGTTATCAGAACTTGATGTTTGCAGTGAACTCGACAGTGAACGGACGGAGATAGCTGCCTGTCATGAGACAGTTCTTGATATCCTTGGCCTCCTCCTTGGTGATGAGCTCAGCACCTGCGATGCTGCCCTTGGCACCCGTCTGGTTGAGGAAGTTGACAACGGTGCAACCGAGCGAGAGGTGCTTGTTCACGTCCCAGTTCACACCACCGAATGTCTCCCAGTGGCCGTTGAAGTAGTATGCCTCGTTGATGTTGGCGTAGGTCTTGCTGAAGTAGCGGAAGCTGGTCCATAGCTTCAGTTCCGGAGTAATCATGTAGCTCGGGTCAAGCTCGATGAGCACCTGCGGCACCTCTGCCACGACATTGCCCGTAGCGTTAATCTTGCCCTCGTATCCGTCGCTGAACACCACCGAGGTCTCATACTTCTTGTATGATGGCTTCTGGTATGTGAAGAGGGCGTGGAGCTCGAATCCCTTGAACGGACGCATCACGGCGTCTGTTGTCCATCCCCAGGTCTGTATGTCGTAGGTCAGCGGCGCTGCCATTATCTCCTGGCCGTGCTGCAGGTTGAGCGTGGAGTTGTTGTTGGTCTTTGAGATGTATGAGACGAGTGAGGTGAGGCTCAGCCACTTGTTGTTGTAGTAGATGCCGGCGCGACCGAGTGGAACGCTGATTTTGTCGGTGTTAGGGAGTGTCGCAGGCGAGAAGTTCTCAAACTTCGGGTGCTGCACTATATATGTGAAATCGCCGGTGAAACCGAACTTTTCTGTCATTTTATATGTCAGGGAGGCGGTGAAGTCATAGTTCAGCCAGCTGTAGTCGAGGTCAGTGGGAGTAATCTTCGTGCCGTCGGGGGCCGTGGCTCCGAGGTGGTAGCTGGAGAAGCGTCCCACATAGTCGCCTGCCGAGTTCCTCACAGCGGCATTCTCACCCTTGATGGTCTGCCATTCGAGACGGGCACCGTAATACAGGTTGAGTTTCTGAGAGATGTCCCAGTCATGTGTGAAATACAATGCAAGCTTGTTCTCCTTGCCCTTGTAATACTCTGATGCGTTCTTGTTATAGTCATAGAAGTAGTAGTCGCGCTTGTTGGCGTCATAGAGGCGCACGGCATAGCTGCCGTCGTCAGGCACGCTCTGGTCGTACATCGTGGTGTTCGATGTATAGTCGATGTCATAGAGCCATTCGTTCACACCGACGCGCAGTGTGCTTGCGGAGAATTTCTTGATAAGCTCGGAGGTGAGGAGGAACTCGTCGATGTCACCTGAATTGAGGCATGACATTCTCGACTGCACATACTCGCCTGTATAGTTGACGCGCTTTCCCTCGGGAGTAATCATCATATAGTTGTATGCCGGATTACCCTTCACGCTCATCAGCGACATCGGGCTCTGATACACGAGTGCTCCGTGGGCATGGTCATAGCGCGCGCTGATGTTCCATGCCATGCCGTTGTCCCAGCGATACTTGTTTGAGAGGAAGAACTGGCTTGAGCGGTTGGCCTCGGCGTCGTAGAGCGAGGTTTCCTTGATTTCACCGGTGCGCATGTCCATGTATGTCATGTTTGCGTCAACAGGCAGATAGGATGTTGTGCCGAGCTTGAACTTGCCGTACTCCTTCACGCTTCCGTCGCCGACATAGATAAATGGAGCTGACTGTGTGGCGAAGGTGTAGAGCGGATGGCTGCTGGAATAGTGGTACATGGCTGTCAGCTCACCCCTGCCCTTGTCGTAGAGGCGGGTGAGAGCCACCTTGTATATCTGCGTGCGGTCCTGATACTGCGCGCTGCGTATCTTGAATGTCCCGGGGTCGATGTCCTGGTACATGTTTGCGCTGTACAGCCAGTTATCACCGATGGAACCGTTCAAATTCAACGAATATTCCTGCTGGCCGAAGTGGTTGGTCTTGTAGTTGAGAGTGCCGTGGAATCCCTTCTCGCCGAGCTTTGTCCACGAGTTGACAGCATAGCCGATGTTGCCCGTCGTTATCGCTGTCTCCGATATTTTCAGCAGACCGACATGGCTGTGGCTTGCGTCGGAGCGCCAGTTGGAGTTGACACTGTGTGGATTGGTGGCGAAGGTGACGGGAAGACCGTTTTCAAGTACGTTGACGTCGGCAGACGGCAGTCCGATTTGTATCTCACGGGGGCCGTTGGCGCTGGCGGCATTGAGCATCACGTTGCGGTTGCCCTCTTCCTTGTTGTTGTCACTCTCCTGCGCTCTCATATAAAGAGGCATGCACATGATTGCAGCTGAAAGGATGATGGCTGTCTTTGATTGACGGAAGAATCTTGTTTTCATAAAAAAATAGTATTTAGTTATTTTTCACGACGCAAAATTACATCTTCATCTGACACAAATCAAGCCTTTGTAATGTTTTGGTAAATGTCAAGTATGCCATATAGAATCCAACACTCTGGAAACCAACAAGTAAAGAAATACGGCCTTAGACATTGTAGTAAATGGCAAAGAGTACACTCATACCCTCAAAAAAACATCATGCTGGCATAAAAAACAGTGAATCTTATTTGGTAATTAAAAAAATGGAGTTATATTTGCATCATCAACCAAACCATTCCCCCAAGATGAGAAGCACAAGACACATCACCATGCTCCTGCTGCTCGCACTGATGTCGTGCAGCCATGACAATGACCAGCTATACGACCAGCTTGAGCAACATCTTGCCAAGCGGCAGGAAGTGACGAAAGCCAAGGAAGAGCATCTTGCCTCTGTCAGGCGCAGGCTTGACGCTTGCAAGGACGAGAACAGCCGCTATGCCTTCTGCGACAGCCTCGTAGAGCAATATCTGCTGTTCAACGCTGACTCTGCCGAGAAATATATCGAGAAGGCTATGGTCATAGCACAGGGTCTCGGCAATGAGGAATACATAAACAAGAACAGGATTGTCAACGCGTACATACTCGCCACCTCAGGTCACTACAGCGACGCCAAGCAGATGCTGGAGGACGTGAGGACAGCGGCACTGACTGACAAGAAGGATGTGGTGCTATACTACGAGACATGGCGATGGACATACAACACATGGGAGGCATACCTGAAGGACGACGCAAAGGCAGCGAGATATGCCGAGCGCGGGGATGCATATCTCGACACGCTCTGCAGCATAGTGCCTGCCACGACAGCCGACGGACTGTATTTCAAGGCCGAGCAACAATGGCGGAGGGGAAACCTCAAGGCGGCCGAGGAGCTATACCTGAAATGCATCGCTATGCTCAACCCCTCAAACCGGCGCTACGCCAGCGCCTGCTGCGCCCTCGCCATGGTGTATGAGACACAGAAGCGCGACGACGACTTTGAGCGCTACATGCTTCTTGCCGCCATATCTGACCAGAGCATACCGTTGAAGGAGAACCTCGCCATGCAGGAACTGGCGCGGTTCCTGTCGAGAAAGAGGCTTGACCACACACGGGCCCAAAGGTATCTTGTCTATGCGGTGGAGGACGCCATATACTACAACAACCGCCTGCGGCTGACAGAGATAGCACGCAAGCTGCCAAACATAGCGCTGGGCTATCAGGAAGTGGAGGAAGCACAGGACACGCGCCACAACATCATCATAGCCATCATCAGCCTGCTTGCGCTCGGACTGCTCGGCATTGCCATCTACGCCACATCGCAGAATCACAAGCTGAAGACGCAACGCACACTAAGGATAGCGCTGAACGAGAAGCTGAAGGCCACTAACCGTAGCCGCGAGAAGTATGTGAGCCTGTTCATCGGGCTTTGTGCAGCATATATCGACAAGTATAACAAGTTCCAGAAGACCATAGAGCGGAAGGTGAAGGCTCACCAGACTGACGACCTTCTGCAGCTGCTCCACACGAACCGCATGAAGGACACTGATACGAAGGAGTTCTTCATGAACTTCGACCGTGCTTTCCTGAACCTCTATCCTCAGTTTGTTGATGAGTTCAATGGCCTCATGATGCCTGAGCACCGCATAGAGCTGAAGAAGGACCAGCTGCTCAACACCGAGCTGCGCATAATGGCTTTCCTGAGGCTCGGCATCAAGGACACGCCACGCATTGCCACACTGCTGATGTATTCGGCCCAGACGATATATAACTATCGCTCAGTACTGAAGAGCCACGCCATCGACAAAGACAACTTTGAGGACAACGTGGCTATGCTGTGTGAGGTGAACTGAGGGTGACGCGAGGGTAAGACACAATCCTTTTTTTTTATAGACAGTGCTCCAGTTGTTCCGCATAGCAAGCAGTTTCAGCGAAAAGCCATAACACTGTCCAGTAAACCTATCGTCTCTCACCTTAAATATGGGGCGCGACTGTTAGGCCCGACGCCGAGCAAAGAGCTATGAGCTTGCTATTGTCCACAGAAGAGGCGCGACTGATAGAAACCCTACCTGTGGATAAGAGTCAATGGCTAAGAGTATGTCCAAGAGCACAGTCTCTTCGGGGTTGTGGGCATAAGTTCTCTGGTTTGTAAATAGCTATTCTGTTTACTGTACAGCAGACAAATTGAATGGACTGCCATGATTCTATGCCTGAAGGGGGTCTGTAAAGAGTCAAAGACCACTATGTCAAGGGCTTGAGACAATATTACCGGACAGCAGTAATTCCTTATTTGATGAGAATCTTCTTTCCGTTATGGATATACACTCCCTTGGTTGGATTGGTCACCCGTGTGCCGCCGAGTGAATAATAAGAATTGTCTTTACGCTCATTGTCGCTGTCAATGACATTGCTTATACCCGTGGGGTCTGACAAGGTGTAGTAGATATTGAAATAGTGCGTTCCAGCATATTCTGCCGCACATGTTTGGGTAATGATGAGATTGTCTGTACACAAGTGCGATACGCTTTCGTCTAAGCTCAGTTCGTATGTCTTGTCATTTTCTGCAATAATGAAACTTTCGTCAGCACCTGCAAACAGTCCCTGCATACTTAACTTTGCAATCTCGTTGTCTCCGATTGACGCAGTAATCTCAGAAATACCAAACAAATCATCTATAAAAATATTGGTTTCTATTTTTTGTATTTCCATATTTGGCGAAAGACCTTCAATAGTTATAATATTGTTATCACCGCCATGAAGATAATGTTGTAAAGAAGACTTTCCATTGTGAGTTAATGAAATTTTAACATCTGTCGGTACATCGCCTGAAAGAACACATCCATCTGGATCGGTTGTTACAGTGAAACACCTCAAGGATTCATCCGATTGGCTCGCATTGTTTTGACGTGTCATTATTGCAGATGAGAAAGAACCCTCTTCATTATTGACTCTGACGGTTACATCATCATAGCAGAAATAGGCAGGTTGTGACATTCCGTATTCATTTTCACAATTGCTGACTATATTAAATGTCACCTTATAAACACTACTAAGATCACTAAGATTCCAATAGTCCCAATCGTTTATAAAACTATTACCCACTGCAAGATTTTTGCTCACTGATTCAGTTTGTGTTCCATCAAGTTTGTATCCGGTAGCTACAACTCTTACATATTGTGTGGAAGAAAGAGATGTGGTTAATCCATTGCCATTTGTAATGCTATTGACAAAATATGTTGTATTGTCTATGTACATGCCTTGTATAGTACGTTCTACGCTATCAGCAAAACAGATAAATGGCAAATTGTCAGCTGAGTAACCTGAATCATCATGATAGCCATAGTGTACACAGAAATTGTTTGAACCGTTATGCCCGTGTCCTCCTTGTCCGTTTCCGCTGTTGTTGGGAACATATACGGAAAGTTGGTGCGAATAATCTCCGTCAGACAGGTTACCATTCCAATAGTTGGAAATGGCATGTCCACCACCCCAGTACATCTTAGTTCCCCAGTTCTCGGGAAGTTCAGAGTAGAGATAAGTATTTCCGTTGTCATACCAGCGATAGTTTACGTCTGAATACTGTTGTGTGGTATCTCCATGGTTCTCTCCGTAGAGGAGGTCGCCGCCATACTGCGGTGAGTCGATGAGCGATGACCAGTTGTAGAAACCAAGATAGTTGGGGGTTGTGGAAACATAGTCTGCGTCCTCGAATGTGAGGGTGCGGAGCGTGTAGTTCTGTGCATAAGCGCACAATACAAAAAGGCATAATGCCATGATAGTAAAAATCTTTTTCATAATGTTGAATTTTTAATGATTATTTAATATAAACCTTTTTCCCGTTGCGTATATAAAGTCCTGTTGTCGGCTTGCTCACCCTGCGTCCGGTGAGGTCATACCACAAGCCGTTGGCAGGTGAAGGTGTTGACGTTGACACGCTCTCTATGCCAGAGGGTATCTCTCTTGGAGTGATGATGATGGGATTGTCGTCATAACCTTCCACGAGGTGAAGGTCCTGAAACCCGCTTACCTCGGTACTTGTCTCGCCGAGCCATCCGCAATACTGGAATATGCCGCATACCACCTTGACAAAGTTTATCTCCTTGAGGTCAACATGGTTGCCCTCCTTGTCCACCGCCCAGTCAATGTCGAAGGTCGAAGCGTCCTCATCATTACCTGATGCGTCAACATACCCGTAGGAGTCGGCCGAATAGCGATACTGCACCCAGTAGGTTCCGTTGCCCGACTGGTCGATGGCGTTGTTGGGCAGTTTGCCACCGCTGAATGTCAGTGTCTCGCCCTCTTCCCATAGCGGCCAGTAGGTCTGACGGTGGAAGGAGTTCTTCATGTGATAGCCCGTGGAGTCGCGACGCTCACCGTTCTCTGTCCACGTTGCCTCCCATCGGATGTAATCATCATAGAGAGAGGATGACAGGTGGTGCTCGCCAGTCTCTGCCGTTGGCTTGTAGTAAGTGATGGAGAAGTCGTGTATCTCACTGGTGTAATACTCCGAGCCTGCCAGTTCATACCATTGGCAGGTCTCCACATCGTCGCCGACTCCGACATAGACGATACCCGGTTCTATGCTTCCGCCGATGGTCTCGCTGCCATAGACAGGGTCGGAGGCTGCATAGAAGGCATTTCCAGTGATGCGGAGATCGGAACCTCGGAGATTCTGTACGGCATGGTCAAACTTGACGGTGATATAGCCGCCATACGTGCCAAGATGAACCAACTCATTGTTGTTGAGACTCTCGGTAGCCCTTTGGCACATTTCCTCGTGGGTTACCTCGATGCCGTCATCAAAGGTTGGCAGTTTGACACTTTCGCTTGCCACAGGCAGCGTGTTGACAAACTGCCCCGGTGCGGGATGCAGTTCAACGACAGTGACTGTCTGTGTCTGCGCCGTCATCCCCATACTCATGAGCAGGAATGACATGGCTGTGATAATTCTGTTCTTCATTCTTTTTCTATTTATAGTTTGGTATTGCAAGTATGTGTGCGGGATTGATATATACTTTCTGCTCGGCAAACACAGGCGTACCGTCAGGTCTGTAGCCATAGAGATAGCCAGCCGTGGCATAACTCTTGGCATCGGTAAAATAGACATTTCCCGTATATGGTGACATGTATATTTCGTAGGGTGACACCAGCGAACGGAGTTTCTCCGTGATGGCATCGCATAATATTCCGTCGGTCACGGTGCCGTCCGTTGGGTTGATGGTCTTCAGATAATAGATGTATTCTCCTGTATCATAAGAGAATTCTGACCCTACGGTGTAGAATTTCTCCCCGTCGGTGGTATTGTAGGTGCAGGGGAAGTCGTATGTGCGGAATGACTCCGTCTTGCAGTCAAAGACGACGGTGTGGGGCTTCACACTGTAGTAGTCGCCGCAGGAGTTGATGCAGAGATACTGCCCTGCCTGTGAGGCTTCACCATAGAGGTTGATACAGCCCGTGTCAATCTTCCTTAGAGACTGCATCGTCTTGGCATCTACCACCTCTATCGTCGTCTCATACTCATGATTCTCCGAGAAGGCATACCCTCCCGTGTTGCATACATAGAGTCGCCCGTCATAGAGTTTGATGGCTTCGGGTTCCCATCCCACCTCACACGTGGCCACCACCTCCTTTGTCCTGATGTCTATCTTTGCCACATAGCCTTTCTCGAAAGTCTTGTCGCCACACTTGTGGGCATAGCTTGTGATGTAGAGAAATGTTCCGTCTGAACACATGCGGCGGTTGTTGGGTACGTTCTCTGTGGCGCCACATGCCGTGCCGTCGGGGTGGATGTACTGGATTATGTTCGACCAGTTGACGGCAATGGCTATCAGCGTGTCGTTCACCTGAAGGATGTCGTTTGGAGTGTCGCCCAGTTTCGTGCCGTTGGTGGAGCGGAACCACTGGTTGGTCAGTTCTCCCGTTGCAGAGTTGTAGTAGGACAGTTGTCCGTTGTCCGACTGCCAGTTGCCCTCGTTACAGACAATTAGGTCTTCACCCGTCAGCACTGGGTCGATGACAGGTGTCTCATTGTCTGGAGCATCGTCTGAACTGCAGGACGCAAGGAGCATCAAAGGCAGCATAAACAGTAAAAACTTCTTCATCGTTAATATATATTTATAGTGTATATTTTATCGTTATGCCGAAGCGCCTGCCTGGCATAGGCCATCGCTGAATCATCTCGTATCTCACATCGAAGAGGTCTTGACATTCTGCCTCGGCTGTCAAACTATGCCCCTGCCATGCTTTTGGGGCAAAGCGATAGCCTACCTTGACATCGGTGCAGTTATATGCCGTGAGCGGATCGTCGATGGCATTCTCTGCTGTCCAGTACCGCTTGTCGACAAACATGTGGGAAAGCGAGGCTGTCAGCCCCTTATACGTAAAGGTATAGACAGCCGTGAACGACCAACGGGGCGAATAGGCTATGAAGTCGTTATACGCATCCTCTGTTGGGTCGGTGCGGTTGCGGTCGTCCTGGAAGGTGCCGGTCAGCAGGAGGGAGTGGTTCTTGTAATGCGCATTGACCGAGAGGTCCACGCCGAGGCATCGGGTGTAGCCGTAGTTGAGCATCGTCCATTGGTAGGAGCCTTTAAGGGGAAGGCACACGATGCGGTCCTCTATACGGTTGTAATAGCCGTCGAGCTGGATGTTGAGGATGTTGTCCTGGTAGGTTATCCCCATATCCAGCTGCTTCGTGTATTCAGGCTTGAGATTGCGGTTGCCCACGAGCGTATAGTAGAGGTCGTTGAGTGTAGGCACACGGAAGACACTCTTGTAGAATGCGCGCGCTTGCCATCGGCCAATGGCGTATGAGGCAAGCATGTTCCATGTACACCGGGAGAGCGGCTTGGCACTGCCCTTCGTGTGGTCGCTCACGCGGGTATATAGTCCGCTTGCCGTGAGGTTCAGTCCGCGATGGTTGTAGAAGGCGGAAACTGAAGTCTTGCTGTCAAGGCGATAGACATAGTGGAAGTTTTTCACATCGCACGTCAAGTCCGACCATCGGAGGTCAGATGACACGGAGACACCAAAGTCTCCGAACCGGTAGGCACCCGTGGCAGCGCCGTAGATGTCCTGCTGGTGGTACTTGTTGTTTGAGTGGACTGAAATATTCTCCGGATAGTCGGAGCGGTAGTGCAGATAGTCATTGGTATATTTGCCGATGGCACGGAGACTCAGGTCGCCATATTGCTCACGCCATGTCAGCTGGGAGAAGAAGTTGCGGTCCCACTCACGCCCCACATCGGTATAGGTATCAGAGAGGCGGCGGACAATACCTCCAGGCAGTCCTCTCTGAGAGTCGAAGTAATACGTGTGCCATTGGAATCCCTTCCAGAATGCACATCCCTCTATGCGGAACATCCTGATGTCAGAATTCCGCCGCGTCCCCGTCGTGTCCTCATATTCGGTATGGTATTCAAAAGGGTATTTACCCGACGATGACGTGAAGGCAGCGTCGAGAAGAAGCCAGTCCTTATAGCAGAAGGTAGCCGCTGCCTTATGCGTATCAAAGGAGGCATAACTATAAGAGGCAGAGAGCGAAGTGGAGTCGGGACGGTGTGTCTTCAGGTAAACAGTGGCTGCGGAGGCATACTCAGAGGCGGTCATGAGCATCTCGGTCTTGTTGGCATTGAAGAGGCTGACAGACTCAAGCGTGGTCAGCGAGTATTTGCCGAGGTCGACGGTGCCATTCTGTGCATTGGTGATGCGCACACCGTCAAGATAGACCCCTACATGTTGGGAACCAAGCGAGCGGACATTGATGGTCTTCTGACCACCAAGTCCGCCGTAATCTTTTATCTGTACGCCCGCCATATACTTCAAGGCATCGGCAACCGATGACGATGGCAATGCCTGTATCTGCTCATAGCCAATAACCTGATTCGCACTCACCTCCCTACGTCCGTCGACGACTATCTCGTTTATCTGATACACGGAGTCAAGGCGCACAGTCTGGGCTTGCACAGTAATACCGCACAAGAACAAAAGCATTGCCACAACACGAGGAAGGGCAGCACTATTGCCACGCAATAACATAAATGAATATTGTATTTCCGTGTCCGTAGTCCCGCAGACACATATTACTAATGGCAAATGGCAGGTCTTCTGACTTATCCTCGCCGACACGGTCTTCCCAGACATCATCAAAACCGATATACAAACCTCGTTGGGTTTTGATATCCAGTGACACTATTGGTCGGCCTAAAAAAAGGATTTACAGCATCGGGTAATGTCGCAGATTCTCACTGCGTTCCCATCTTAGCTCCGTGTCCTCATGGTATTATCCACAAGGGGGAGAACCAAATGCGGATGCAAAGTTATATGATTTTTTTGAAATAGGGAAAAAAGAAAGAGATATTTTTGGGGTCATCTGCATTATTCTGTGGATAAAAGTCAAGCAGACTGCCATGATTCTTTGTCAGATAGGAGGCTTGTTCATTGATTTTAGACCACTATGCCAAGGTCCATTGAAATGTTTACCGAACAGTAATAATGAAAAAAAAAAACGGTAAGAGGAGAGGGGCTTGTCTGCTGGTAGAGCTGTCACTGCCCATGGTGTCAGGTATATTTCCCGGACCGTAATTCATGAATATATATAATCGAGTAGGAGGTAAACACTAATCGCAGGTGTTTATCTCCTACTTTCAT
>SAMEA3663208__coassemble_102_pt1 | contig 50027 bp, 27 predicted proteins | sample SAMEA3663208__metabat2_high_PE_004 | metagenome-assembled genome bin SAMEA3663208 (sample SAMEA3663208) | pig gut metagenome | biome: pig gut; feature: pig-associated habitat; material: faeces | place: China | collected 2013
CATCACGATAATATGCAGGAAAATAAACATCATACTATCATAAGCATGAAATAATAACGCAAAGACACAGTAATTACAATATAAAGACACAGTAACTACACAGTAAAGACTGAGTAACCACAACATAAAGACACAGTAACTATACTATTGGATTCACTTCCTGACATCATAACACGCTACCTATGGTCACGTCCCCCATAACCCCCGCTGTCATCTCTGCCCGCCTGCCTGCCCATGCCACAGCATCACCGGCGTATCACGACCATCCGCCCGCCGAAGGCTTCTCATGTGGCAGAAACCATGTCTCCTGCTGTCCCCAAGAACCAGCCGGCTGCATCCTGCTGCGCCATAAACCATACCATGGCATATACCCACCCCTGCCAACGATTCTAAGCCATAAGGGCGGGGACTGGCACAGATTTTATCTGAAAGAGGCTTCTATGTCAGGAAAAATCCCTACCTTTGTCCCGAATAATATCCACAGCCATGACAATAGCCATCATACAGACAGCTCCAGTATGGGGCGATATAGCCCACAACCACCTCCAGGCAGAGCGTTTGATACTCTCTGCCCCACAAGCCGACCTCTATGTCCTGCCCGAGATGTGGGCCACGGGGTTCTGGACATCACCCGACGATGTGGCAGAGCATATCACCGCGTCACCAACCTTGGCATGGATGAGAGAGATGGCCGCCAGGCGCGACGCTGCAATAGCAGGGTCAGTGGCCATTCGCGCGGCCGACGAGACATACCGCAACAGGATGTTCTTCGTGCGCCCCGACGGGACCTTTGACCATTATGACAAGCGCCACCTCTTCTCGTACGGCGGAGAGGACAGGCGGTACACCGCCGGAGGAAGACGCAAGGTGGTAGAGTGGAGAGGCGTTAGATTCCTTCTGCAGATATGCTATGACCTCCGCTTCCCCGTCTTCTCGCGCAACGACTCAGACTATGATGTCGCGCTGTATGTCGCCTCATGGCCAGAGAGCCGCATAGATGTCTGGCGCACTCTCCTCAAGGCGAGGGCGATAGAGAACCAGTGTTACGCCGTCGGAGTAAACCGCTGTGGCGACGACCCCGTGGCCCACTATTGTGGCGCGACCATGGCCTACGACGCCTATGGCAATGTCGTGGCGTCGTGTGAGGACAATACGGAGAGCGTCGGGGTCATGACAGTCGACATGGAGAGACTCACGCGGTTCAGGGAGCGCTTCCCCGTGCTCGCCGATGCTGACCATATCATCAAAGAAGACAACACGCCATGGAGATAGAGAAGACAGAACGCAAGATACAGCGGATGTTCAGCCGCGCATGCTCAGAGTATTCACTGCTTGAGGATGGTGACCGTGTGCTTGTCGCGTTGTCAGGAGGCAAGGACTCGCTCGAGCTTGTGCGCCTCATGGCGAGGCAGCAGCATATACTGAAACCCCGCATAACGGTCGAGGCGGCACATGTCGTCATGGACAACATACCATACGAGACCGACCTCAGGTTCATAACGTCGTTCTGCGAGCGGCAGGGCGTCCGCCTTAACGTCATACACACATCATTCGACGAGGAGAGACCCGACACGAAGGCGAGGAAGCGCAAGACGAGATGCTTCCTATGCTCCTGGCAGAGACGTAAGTCGCTCTTCACATACGCCGAGGAGAACGGATTCACGAAGGTGGCGTTAGGCCACCACCAGGACGACATACTCGTCACGATGCTCATGAACATGACATTCGAGGGCTCCATGTCGACAATACGCCCCATGATGAGGATGGAGCACTACCCCATAGCCGTCATACGCCCCCTGTGCCTCGTGCCAGAGAGGCTCATAGCCACTGTCGCTGAGGGACTTGGATTTGAGCGGCAGAAGACACCATGCCCATACGAGGAGGTCACCATGAGACAGCGCATGACAGAGGTCTTCAGGACTCTCGAGAACCTTAACCCCGAGGCACGATACAGCATGTGGAGGGCTATGGAGCGGATGAGGGGAGAGGCTGGGACGCCAGAGAATACCTGAATCGCTGAGCGTGTCTGCCATGACAGCAGACAGACGATAACTGAAAACCATACATGAGACTATGACCATAACCATCATCACATGCACATACAACGCCGCCGGAGTGCTGAGGCCAACACTCGACAGCGTCATCAGCCAGACATACGGGAAGATAGAGCATATCATCATCGACGGCAACAGCACAGACAACACCGTCAGCATGGCGGGCCAGTATATGGAGGAGAGCCGGCAGAGAAATACAGGCCACACCGTGAGAATAGTCAGCGAGCCCGACAAGGGGCTCTATGACGCCATGAACAAAGGGCTCGCCATGGCCAGCGGGACATACCTCTGCTTCCTCAACGCAGGCGACACGCTGGCATGTGCGGACACCATAAAGCACATAGCCGGCAGCGCCATGCAGGCCACAAAGCCATATAGCGTCATATACGGCGAGACGGATGTCGTCGACAGCGGCGGCAGATTCATCAGGCACAGAAGGCTCAGTGTGCCCAGGAGGCTCACATGGCGGTCATTCAGGCATGGCATGCTCGTATGCCACCAGGCGTTCTATGCCAACACAGAGATAGCGCGGCAGACACCCTACGACCTCAGATACCGCATCTCGGCCGATGTTGACTGGTGCATAAGGATTATGCGTGAGGGGGAGAGACGTGGCATGCAGACACACAACATGGAGAGAGTCGTGTGCCATTATCTTGCAGGAGGAATGAGCATAAAGAACCACAGGGCGTCGCTCCTCGACCGTTTCAATATCATGAGAAGACACTATGGCACGCCCGATACAATCATGATGCACGCATGGTTCGTCCTTAGAGGTGTCCTGAAGAGATAATCGGCAGGGGGAATGAAAAATTAATGCCGTTCCTTTTTGCAACTTGGAATTTATTTTGTATCTTTGCCCCAAGAATTATCCTTGCGGGGATTCATGACCCCATTCCCATGTCCCTGATGTCTTGTCTTTATGGCAGTCTGCCGCATCCTCCCGGGTGATGGTGGACGATGACATGCCCCCGATAGCGGTATGGATAAAAGATGACGGACATGACGGCGGGATGAGAGTGCCCCGCACATTATATTAACCTAACCGGAGGCTGATGCCAGCCACCGCCTTAAATCAAGCTATACACATAAGCATCATGCGTAAGAAATCCACAACAGCAGTGGCTTTGACAGCCATAACCATATCTATGCTCCTCATGACAGCGGCACAGGCCGTTGCCCAGGACGGTGTGCGCTATACTGGAAAGACACTAAGCAACCCTAACAGACATGACGGTGGGCTGTCGCCAGTGGTCGGAGTGCATAACATACAGATAATGAGGGCCAACCGTGAGCATCCATCTGAGAGCAACGGACATGGCTGGACATACAACCACCAGCCGATGATGGCTTACTGGAACGGACAGTTCTACGTCCACTATCTGTGCGACCCGAAGGACGAGCAGGTGCCGCCAAGCCACACTCTCTTACAGACATCGGCCGACGGATACAAATGGTCAACACCCGTCATGCTCTTCCCGGAATACTCTGTCCCTGACGGATTCACGAAGAAAAGTGTCGAGGGAGTGGCCCATAACATGAAGGCCGTAATGCACCAGCGCATGGGATTCTACATCTCAAAGGACAACCGCCTCTACGCCCTCGGCTCTTACGGAGTGTGTCTCTCAAAGAAAGACCACAACAATGACGGCAACGGCATAGGGCGTGTAATAAGGGAGATACATCGCGACGGAACGCTCGGGAAGATTTATTTCATCTACTACAACCATGACTTCAACGAGAAGAACACCGACTTCCCCAACTACCGCAAGGGAGACAAGTATCTGCGCCGTGCCGTCGCTGAGATATACGCCAATCCAAGGATAAGGATGCAATGGGTAGAGGAGGCCGACAGGGAAGACGAGATAATCCCGCTGAAGAAGGAGTATAAGGCGTATAACGACTATACACTGCCTGACGGACGCCTCGTGGCCCTCTGGAAACACGCGCTGACAAGCATCTCGGCCGACGGAGGAAACACATGGAGCGAGCCCGTCAGCCGGGCACCGGGATTCGTCAACAGCAATGCCAAGATATGGGGACAGAGACTCTCAGACGGTACTTACGCCACTGTCTACAACCCTTCTGAGTTCAGATGGCCGCTCGCTATATCCCTCTCGGCCGACGGACTGGAGTATACGACGCTGAACCTCATCAACGGTGAGGTGCCACCAATGAGATACGGAGGCAACTATAAGTCGTTCGGGCCACAGTATGTCCGTGGCATACAGGAGGGAAACGGCGAACCTGCCGACGGCGACATGTGGCTGACATACTCCATGAACAAGGAGGATATGTGGGTCGCACATATACCTGTGCCTGTCCGTCTGGAGGCTACAGCACACGCCGACGATGACTTCAGCAAGGTGACATCGCTCGACAAACTGACCGAATGGAACATCTACTCGCCCCTGGAAGCCCCGGTAAGCATCGACGGGAAGTGGCTCACACTGAGCGATAAGGACCGCCATGACTACTGCCGCGTGGAGAGAAAGATTCCGGAGACAACGGAGCTGGCTGTCGAGTTTGACATCGTTGCAGCACAGAACAACCACGGATGGCTCCAGATAGAGCTCCTCGACAACGAGGGGACAGCATGCTCAAGACTCGAGATGACCGACGAGGGACTCATGAGATGCAAGGGAGGAGCACGCTATGCGAAAGTCATGGACTACAAGCCAGGGCAGACGTACCACATAAGATGGGAGGTCAGCATCAAGAACCGCATGGCCACAGTCTACGTCGACGGAAAGAAATCTGCGACAAGAATGCTCTTCGCACCCGTCGAGAGTATCGAGAGGGTCATGTTCAGAACAGGGACTATGAGACTCTATCCTACTGTCGACACTCCTGCCGACTGGGACGGTATGCTCCCTGACGCCGGAGAGAGCGACACGTTGGCTGTCTACAGAATTGCCGGACTGAAGACTATGACTCTCGAGAATGCAGCTGCCGACGGCGGAGCTGTGCTGAGATACAACGACTATAAGCACTATGTGACGCTCTTCAACAATATGGAGGACGAGAACATCGTACAGGAGATACCCAACAGCAAGGCATGGGAATGGATGCAGGATAATGTGCCGCTCTTCGACTGCCCACAGCAGTCGTTCGAGGAAATGTACTGGTACAGATGGTGGACTCTAAGGAAACACATAGAGAAAACCCCTGTCGGATGGGCCATGACTGAATTCCTCGTGCAGCGTAACTATGCCGACAAATGGAAACTCATATCCTCCGGAGTGGGACACCACATCCGGGAGAGCCGATGGATACGTAACCCCGAATATCTCGACCAGATAATCAACACATGGTATCATGGCAACGAGGGGAAACCAATGGCAAAGTTCCTCAAATACTCCTCGTGGGTTCCCGCCTCTATATGGGAGCGGTATCTCGTCGACGGACGTAAGGACTGGGCCATACGTATGCTGCCTGATATGGAGTGGGACTATAAATACTGGGTCGACACCCACCGCCTGCCATCCGGACTGATATGGCAGGAGGATGTGCGCGACGCTATGGAGGAGACCATCTCCGGCGGAAGGAAGAAGAAATATGCACGCCCTTCAATCAACAGCTACGTATACGGAGCCGCCAAGGCTATAGCCGATGTCGCGGAGCTCGCAGGTGATAACAAGAAGGCCGCCGACTACAAGATGAGGGCCGACACGCTCATGACACTCATAGAGAATATGCTGTGGAACGACAAACACCAGTTCTTCGAGACACACAGGGGAGACTCAAGCGCCAATGTGCGCGAGGCTATCGGGTTCATGCCATGGTATATGAAGATGCCTGTTGACAATAAGAAATACGGCGTGGCATGGCAGCAGATAACCGACGAGAAGGGATTCAACGCCCCTTACGGACTGACAACTGCCGAGCGCAGACACCCGGAGTTCCGCACACATGGAGTAGGACAGTGTGAGTGGGACGGTGCCGTGTGGCCCTTCGCTACATCGCAGACACTGACAGGTTTCATAAACTACATAAACTCAAAGGATGAGGCTGACACTACTCTCGTCAGCGACAAGGAGACATTCTTCATGCATATGGAGAAGTATGTCCAGTCACAACACATGAGAGGAAAACCTTATATCGGCGAGTATCTGGACGAGACAACAGGCTACTGGCTCAAGGGCGACCAGGAGAGATCGCGCTACTACAACCACTCGACATTCAATGACCTCGTCATAACCGGAATATGCGGACTCCAGCCACAGCCCGACGGAACACTGACAGTGAACCCTCTCATACCTGAGAAGACATGGAAATACTTCTGCCTCGATAGAGTCCGCTATCACGGACATGACATAACTGTCATATATGACGCCGACGGACAGAGGTATCACCAGGGCTCCGGACTGACTGTCCTCGTAGATGGAGTGGTGAAGGCCCATGCTCCTAAACTGCAGAGAATATCCTGCAAACTGTAATCCTTATAGCATGACACCATACCCCGGCATGCATCACGTCGGTCAGCAGACCACGCCATAGCCAGGAAATGCCTGAGGATGACCTGCCGCAAGCGTGCGTGGCATGACACATGCACCTGCCATACACAATACGGGGCAATAAGCCCGACAACCAAGGATATGGCGGGAGAGGATGGGACAGGGGCATTCTATGGTCCTGTAAAACGCGAGAAAGCGATGAGAAACATACTTGTATTTATAATGTGTCTGTCGATGACCGCTGCCAGCGCATCACTAAGAGTGACACGCCAGACATGCAACATGAACGACGGACTGGTGGTCACAGACAGCTCTCCGAAGCTCGGGTGGCAGATGGAATGTGCTGACGGGAAAGACTTCCAGACGGCATACCAGATACAGATTGTCAATAATGAGAATAACAAGAATGTCGTCGACACAAAGAAAACAGTGTCCTCGACATCGCAACTCGTGGCCTTCGACCTGGCTGACGGCGACTACTCGTGGAGCGTCAGAGTCTGGGGAAAGGATGGGAAACCATCACCATGGAGCAGGAATGGACGCTTCGTCGTGCAGAATGAAAGGCGTGCGTTCGCCAACGCGGCATGGATAGGGGCGATAACAAAGGCCGACGCAAAGACCCCGGAAGGACGCATGTTCACAGGAAAAGCACTCAAGGAGAACATCAAACGCTGGGACGAGGCCGACACCCTGTCACGACGCTCCATATATATCGCCAAGGATATCAGCCTGAAGAAAAAGGTAAAGAGCGCACTGATGAATATCTGCGGACTCGGATTCTACGAGCTCAGAATCAACGGAGAGAAGGTGGGCGACTATGAGTTCGCACCGACATGGAGTGACTATGACCGCACCGTGTTCTATAATACGTACGATGTGACGGATATCATGAACAGCGGGACAGCCAAGGAGAGAATGCACATGATAGAGGTGCTGCTCGGAAATGGATTCTACAACGAGCAGGGCGGACGATACCATAAGCTGCGTATCAGCTTCGGACCCCCTACGCTGAAGATGTGCTTGCACATCGCATACACTGACGGCACATCGGAGAATATCGTCACAGACAACACATGGAGATACTCCATCTCTGAGCTGACGCTTAACAGCCTGTACGGGGGAGAGGACTATGACGCACGCATCAGACGCTCATGGAAACCTGTCGTATTGCAGGAAGGGCCAGAAGGAATGCTGAGACCACAGATGGCCCAGCCAGTGAAAATCATGAGACGATACGCTCCAGTACAATGCCACGTGATGACAGAAGCAGAGAGAAAGGGGGCGGAGAACATCGCAAAGCATGTCATACCAGAGGGAACATTCGTGCTCGATATGGGACAGAACCTTGCCGGAGTGCCTGAGATAAAGGTCAGGGGAAAGGCAGGACAGAAAGTGACGATATATCTTTCTGAGACAATAACACCTGAGGGAGCATGCAACCAAAGGCAGACGGGAAGACCATACTGCCACACCTACACACTGAAAGGTGACGGACTGGAGACCTACAGGCCGCGATTCTCTTATTATGGCTATAGGTATATGCAGGTCGAAGGGGCTGAGCTGTCACAACATCTCATAGACAGCCTCGGAGTGAAAGACATGGATTCAAACACAGGGAAACCTGTCATAGAGGGCATAATGTCATGCTTCGTACACAACTCGGCAAGGAAAGTCTCGACCTTCGAGTGCAGCAATCCGCTCATAAACAAGACTCATGAGATTATCGATATGGCCGTACGCTCCAATATGCAGAGCGTTTTCACTGACTGTCCACACCGTGAGAAACTCGGATGGCTGGAGCAAGACTGGCTCAATGGTGACGCCCTGTTCATGAATTATGACCTCACGGGATTCGCTAAGCAGACAGTGCGCAACATAGCTGATGCCCAACGGCCGAATGGCTCTATACCTACTACGGCACCAGAATACGTCGTTTTCAGCGGACCTGGTATGGATGTGTTCGCCGAGTCGCCAGAGTGGGCCGGCACATTCATTATGATGCCCATGATGTATAAGCAGTATTATGGAGACGACTCTTTGCTGAAAGAATATTATCCACAGATGGTCAGATATGTTGACTACCTGGCTTCTGTCGACTCATGTGGCATTCTCAAGCAAGGACTCGGCGACTGGTACGACTACGGGGACTTCCGTTCCGGATTCTCCCGGAATACATCTGTTCCACTCGTCTCTACTGCCCATTACTACCGGTGGGTGAGGACAGTAGGAGAGATTGCTGCCATCCTCGGGAAGAAAGACGACGCTACAGCTCTACAGAAGAGGGCTGAGATTATACGGAAGGCATGGAGAAAGGAGTTCGCAAAGACTTTGTATGACTCGCAGACGGGCATGGCAATAGCATTGTGCCTAAGTCTTGTCGATGATAATAAGCGCAGTGCAGTGCTCGACTCCCTGATAGCTGATATACAGAAGCATAACAACAGGCTCACAACAGGTGATGTCGGGAACCGCTATCTCTTCGAGGCGCTGACATCATCCGGCAGACAGGACATACTCTATGCTATGCTGAACCATTATGATGTGCCAGGGTATGGATACCAGATTAAACAGGGTATGACAACGCTCACCGAGCAGTGGGACCCCGCACACGGCTCGTCAATGAACCATTTCATGATGGGACAGATTGACTCTTTCCACTTCACATCATTGGCGGGAATAAACATTGATGGCAGCCATGTGACATTCCGTCCGCAGCCTGCTGGCGACTTGGAGTGGTGTAATGCTTCCACTGAGACCCCCTATGGCAAGGTGTCTGTGTCTTGGAAGAAGGACGATAAAGGGAAAATCAATCTCTCTTACAACATCCCCGTAGGCATGACAGCCGATGTCATAATGCCATGATGCCCCACACTTGGTTGTGATGATATGATGGAACTTATCATGACAGCCGGTGCCATAATGCCATGACGCTCCACACTTGGTTTTGATGATATGATGGAACTTATCATGACAGCCGGTGCCATAATGCCATTATGCTCCACACTTGGTTTTGATGATATGATGGAACTTATCATGACAGCCGATGTCATAATGCCATGATGCTCCACATACAATGGCTCTGGACAAATCATAAAGTCCATTAACGACAAACCTCCGGTGGGAGTTATCCTCCCCCGCATAACTATAACCATACTATGAAGAAGATATTTGTTGTCGCATTGTTTACACTTTCCGCCCCTGTTGTTGCCCAGAACAACTACGAGGGGCATTATGAGCGGCCTCTGAGCGATGTCATGCGTGATGTGGAACGCCGTTTCCATGTCCGCTTCAAGTATAATGTCGATACGGTAGGACGACGTTTGCCATATGCCGACTTCCGCATACGCCCTTACTCAATAGAGGAGACGCTCGACAATATATGTAAATATTTCGACTTCAACTGGTGGGACCAAGGCAAAGGTCTATACAAGATAAAGCCTTATGAGTATCCACGCAGGCATGTCTCTGATGGCGAGAAGATGCTTGCATGGCTCTCAAAACTCTATTCTGACCGCACACAATGGGAGGCACGGCGTGACACTTTGAGACGTGAGATACGCCAGCGTCTCGGCATAGACAGCTATCTTGACTCGTGTGTCGTGGGCAAGAAGGCCATACTCTCCAAGGTAAGACGATATGATGGGTATACTGTCCAGAATATTTGTATAGAGACTCTTCCTGGCGAACACATATACGGAAGCATATACACTCCGTCAAAGAAAGGCAAGCATGCGCTCATAATATGCCCTAATGGACACTTCGCTGACGGCCGTTACCGTAAGGACCAGCAGCAGCGTATGGCAACTCTCGCACGCATGGGTGCTATCTGTGTCGACTACGATATATACGGCTGGGGACAGTCGGCAGATGAGCATCCGTCACATCACACAGACCGTGCGCATGTCATACAGGCCCTTGACGGGCTGAAACTCCTGGACTGGATGCTGCAGAATCGTGCCAAGGAGATTGATACCAAGCGCATTGGAGCCAATGGAGGGTCAGGAGGTGGAACGCTGACAATACTGCTCACCGCACTCGACGAGCGCTTCACAGCTGCCGCACCGACAGTAAACCTTGCCTCACACTTTGATGGTGGATGCCCGTGTGAGAGCGGTAAACCGGTCCAGTTGTCAGCTGGTGGCACCTGCAATCCTGAGATTCTTGCCCTGATGGCCCCACGTCCGGTACTCGTTGTCAGTGACGATGGCGACTGGACAGCATCTGTCCCGAAGCTCGAATACCCTTATCTGCAGCGCATATGGGGATTCTATGGGGCACAGCAGAATGTACGGAATGTCCATCTCCCAGGAGAGCGTCATGATTACGGACCTAACAAGCGTAAGGCCAACTATGAGTTCTTTGCAGATGTCTTCGGGCTGAACCGCGCCATGATTGACGAGGACAAGGTCACTATAGAGCCTTATGACAATCTCCGCACTGTGCTCAAATAATCCGTGACGCATGTCTGCTGGCATTGGCAGGCAGTGTCTGCGAGAATCAGAAACAATAACAGCCGTGCGGAGCGGACCGTCCATTCAGTCGGCTTCCCCTTCCGCATGAGTCTGTATCAAATAACCGATGAACAGAAAAGAACAATATGAAAGCACTACTTAACCTTATGGCTGCCATCGGCGTCGCCACATTATTCCCCCTCTCGGCGGTAGCCCAGAGCGACATAGAGACACAGCGTGTCTATCTTTCCGGACGCGGTTGTGACGATAAGGTGCAATGGGATTTCTATTGCACTGATGGCCTTAACTCAGGAAAATGGACAAAGATAGGAGTCCCGTCGTGTTGGGAGACACAGGGATTCGGTACATTCCAGTATGGCATGCGCTTCTACGGGAAGCCTCGTCCGGAGGGCATAGCCTCAGAGACTGGCAAGTATAAGTATGAGTTCACCCTCCCCCAGTCGTGGCAGGGGCGTCAGGTGCTGCTCTGTTTTGAGGCGAGCATGACCGATACATATTGCGATATCAACGGCCGCAAGGCAGGTTCGAAACACAAGGGAGGCTTCACGCCGTTCTCATATGATGTCTCTGACCGTGTCTTCTTCGGCAGCAAGAAGAACAGGATAGAGGTGACGGTCAACAAAGAGTCGGAGGAAGACGCTGTCAATATGGCCGAGCGTCGTGCTGACTACTGGAATTTCGGTGGAATAATCCGTCCCGTCTATGTTGTCTCCAAGCCATCACAGAATATCAGCCGTGTAGCTATCGATGCCCGTCATGACGGACATTTCGTGTGTGACGCCTACCTTAACCGCCCTGTCACGGGAGGTTCTGTCAGCGTTGAGATAAAGGATATCTCTACGGGAAAGGTTGTCGGGAAGAGCACCTCGTCACTCCGTGGCAGCGACAAGACACGTTTTGACTTCACCGTCAAGGGTGTTAAGATGTGGTCGTCAGAGACTCCCGCACGTTATGAGGCAGTATTCACGCTTACCGATGGCAGCGGCAAGGCTCTCCATCGAGAGCGTCAGAAGTTCGGATTCCGTACCATTGAGGTGAGGCAGAATGACGGTGTGTATGTCAACGGGCAGAAGGTCATGTTCAAGGGAGTAAACCGTCACTCGTTCCGTCCTGAGACAGGCCGCACACTCTCTTACGCCAAGAACCTTGAGGATGCAGAGCTCATACGCTCGATGAATATGAATGCTGTGCGTCTGTCCCATTATCCGGCCGACCCGGAGTTCCTTGATATCTGTGATTCCATCGGACTCTACGTCCTCGACGAGATGCCCGGATGGCATTGGGCGCACAATACAATCAACGGAAAGCAGCTTGTCCGCGACATCGTTGTCCGTGACCAGAACCACCCTTCAGTCGTTTTCTGGGACAACGGCAATGAGGGAGGCTTCAATATGGAGCTTGACCCAGTCTTCCATGAATGGGATTTGCAGAAGCGCACCGTGCTTTATCCATGGGCCAACGAGCATGGCATGGAGACCAAGCACTACCGCTCTTGGGGCGAGACACAGGTGCTGTTGCGCAAGCCGGAGATAACGATGCCGACAGAGTTCCTGCATGGTCTCTATGACGGAGGCCACGGCGCAGGACTCTATGACTACTGGGTCATGATGCGCAAGGCACCACGCTGTGCCGGAGGATTCCTTTGGGACCTTCAGGATGAAGGCGTCAAGCGTGTCGATATGGGAGGCATTATTGACAATGTCGGCAACTTCGGAGCAGACGGAATAGTAGGCCCACACCTTGAGAAAGAAGGTTCTTTCTTCACCATCAAGGAGATATGGTGCCCCGTACAGATAACCAACCTTGCCGAGGCGTATGACTGTGCGCTCCTTGAGCTTGACAACCGCTATGATTTCCTCAACCTGAAAGACTGCAAGTTCAGCTATTCATATAAGAATATGCCTCTGCCAGGCGAGAAGAAGCCTGTTGTCGTGAAGTCAGGGACACTATCAGGCCCTGACGTCGCCCCTCACGCTCATGGCACCCTCGCCATTCCTCGCCATGACAATGCGGACATCCTTGAGGTGACAGTCATAGACAACCGTGGCTCAGAGCTGTTCACATGGGCTCTCCATCCGTCACGCCGCACGACAGCTCTCGCTCCCTCTTCATCGGCAGCGTCGATATCTATAGAGAAGACAGCGGCTCAGACCGTCGTTGTCTCTGCTGGCAAACGCTATGCTTTCTCCAACGCTGACGGCCGCCTTGTCAGCGTCACCACAGGGCGTGGAACTACTGAGCTGAATGGCCCCAAGTTCGTAGCGGCACGCCGTAGCGACCGTTCCATGGACCAGTTCTACAACCATGACGACAAGGAGGCAGAGAAGAAGAAGACCGAGTATACCACGTATGACGACCAGGGCCAGTTCTCAGGCTTCACAATAGATGAGGCATCCGCCACTCTCACCGCTACCTATCGTCTTGGCCAGCTTGATAGCGCCAGATGGACATTCCTTGCCGACGGCAGCGTCGACCTTGACTATCGCTACACCTTTGGCGGTGTTGTCGACGAGATGGGCGTTATGTTCACATACCCTGAGGAGCGTGTGAAATCAAAGGAATGGGTAGGCGATGGCCCGTACCGTGTATGGCAGAACCGTCTCCACGGCCCGCAATACGGATACTGGGCCAATGACTATAACGACCCAATCCCGGGCGAATCGTTCGAGTATCCAGAGTTCAAGGGCTATTTCTCCAACTGCTCTTGGATGACTCTCCACACAGCCGACGGCTCCATAACCCTCCAGCCGCGCGGCAGTTTCGGCCAGGCAGCTGTAGCCAATGCCGAGCGTAGGGATGGTGTTGTAGACTATATAGGAGTCTACCAGCCACGTGATGGCCGCGACCACATACTCTATACCCTCCCAGAGACAGGCATCTCTCTGCTGAAAGTCATACCAGCAGTGAGGAACAAGGTTAACACCACCGACCTCAACGGCCCTTCAGCCCAGCCTTTCTGGGCACATCTCGACCAGTATGGCGGCACGGTGAACATCAAGTTCGAGTGATTCCTTGCTGTCCTGCTGGCAGCATCCTGCATCCAGCATGGCCACTATTTGTGGCAAGGTCATTATAGACACGGCCTCCGAGCCAGAGGGTCTTCCGATTCCAGCCGTGTCTCCCTACCCGCCTTGCATGATATGATGGTATAATGAAGAGGATACACATGGTGTACAATATGTTACGCCTTGTGTGTCCTCTTTATGTTTGTCATTACCGTCCGGCAAGCATTCTAAAGACCTTGGCATAGTGGTCTAAATGATTATCAAGCGCTCTTCTCTGAAACAAGCTTGTTCCCTCAGGCACATAGTGGCATGCTAATTCTGCGGTAAAACTTATCCTTCGGTCTCTTTCCTTATTATTACTGTCCGGTATAATTGTCAAGGTGATAAACAATAGGTTTCACCGGACAGTAATATTTCCTTATACAATCAGTGCTGGCGATGCCCTCCCGGGCTGTCGTCAGCACTGATTCTTTTTCCCTCCATGCCCGCAACAGCAGCCATTGTCAGTCGACGGTTGGCCTCGCGGGCATTATGTTATGGGGTGTCAGGATAGTATGTCTATTCAGCTCTCAGCTTCACGGTAGTGGCCTTGAGGCCCTTGCCTTTCACTGTTACGGCCACGTCTCCAGGGGTCTTCTTGGCGCGTATGGCAATGACGAGCTTTCCGTGGAAGAGCTTCATTCTTGGGCAGACGAATGACTGCAGGGATGTCGCGTCGCCATTACACATAGCCACGAACTCCGCTGCACCCTTCACCGTGACCCTTATGTCGTTATCAGCGTCAGGCACAGTGGCCCCCTCCTTGTCGAGTGCTGTCACTGTCAGGAAGACCATGTCGTCGCCATCGGCCTTCAGCGTCAGGGGCTGTGGCTCGGCGTATGGTGGGAGCAGTGTCTCGTCGGCAGTCACGGCGAGCTGTGTGGCCTTTCCTGCTGTGCGTATTGTCTGCTCTGCCGCCGCTTTCCCGTCAGCGTCGTAGCATACGACTTTCACTGTCCCTGGCTCATAGCGGACATCGTTCCAGCGCAGGCGGTAGCGGTCGATTATAGCGTCGTTGATGTCTGTTATGCGGTGGTCGCGTGGCTCTGTGATGTGCAAGTCAGTGCGTTTTGCTCGCCGTCCCTGTGACACACCGTTGACGAACAGCTCAGCCTCAGGATAGCTTGTGTAGCAATAGACAGGTGTCACCTCGCCCTCTCTTCCCGGCCATGTCCAGTGGGGGAGCAGATGCACTGTCGGCTTCTCTGTGTTCCATCGTGAGCGGTATAGCCAGTAGCGGTCCTTGGGTAGTCCGGCGAGGTCGAATATTCCGAAGTATGAGGAGCGTGAAGGCCAGTACTCATCGTATGGTGTCGGCTCGCCGAGATAGTCGAATCCGGTCCACACGAACTCACCGATGACCCATGGCATATCGTCCTGTAGCATCCAGTCGTCCTCTGGTATGTTTGACCACCAGCAGGCCTCCATGTCGTAGCTTGAGCATTGTCCGTCGCCGTATGCCTTTCCGTCGGCCCTCTCGACAGGGAACTTGTATACACCGCGTGATGATACCGTGGAGGCTGTCTCGCTGCCGAGGAGGAATCCCTGCCCTGTCGCTTTGTAGACATTATTATATATATGGGTGCGGTAGTTCATACCGATGACCTCCGAGACGTGTGCGAATCCCGTCTTTACGGGTGCCATGCCACGGTCCATGCCGTTAGTTATGGGCCGTGTTGTGTCGTATTTATGTATGAGGTCCTGCAGGTGTCTTAGCATCGCGGGTCCGTTCTCCGAGCTTTGCTCCGGTATCTCGTTGCCGACGCTCCACATGACAATTGACGGGTGATGGCGGTTGGCGAGGACGAGGTTTGTTATGTCCCTGTCGGCCCATTCCTTGAAGAATCGTGCGTATCCGTTCTTGCATTTAGGATATATCCACATGTCGAACGACTCAGCCATGACCATCATGCCGATAGAGTCGCACAGGTCCATCTGCATCTGCGACGGCATGTTGTGAGCTGTCCTTATGGCGTCGCATCCCATACCCTTCAGCAGTTCCAGCTGTCTCAGCAGCGCCGCGCGGTTTATGGCAGCCCCCAGCATGCCGAGGTCGTGATGCAGGCAGACACCCTTTATCTTCCGCTTGTTTCCGTTGAGGCGGAATCCGTCGGCAGTGCAGCTTATGGTGCGGTATCCCACACGTCTTGTCACAGAGTCCACCTTCCTCTTCCCGTTGCCGTCAGAGGCATATAGTGTGGCGGTGATATTGTATAGTGCGGGCATCTCGGGCGACCAAGGTGTGATGCGTCCGTATGTTGATATGACGCTTGCGTGGCCGTTGTTGTCTACGGGAGCCTCTATGACAGTCCGCTGGCGTGAGTCGGTCTGCACATCAAACTCCACAGAGTATCTCACATTCTTCCCATTCCGCGCTGCTGCCATGTCAGCCGTCAGCCTGGCGGTCACTGTCCCGTCGGCGTTCAGCTGCAGAGTCTCAGCGTTCACTCCCCACTGGCTCAGCGCCTCGGCCCCAGTCTCTATGATAGTCACAGGGCGATACAGGCCTGCTCCGGGGTACCATCTGCTCGACTCCTCAATATTCTCCAGCCTTACGGCAATGGTGTTCTTCTGTCCCTCGCGGTTGATGAATGGTGTTATGTCGATGTTGAATGTGTTGTATCCATATTTCCACTCGCCCGCCATCTTCCCGTTGACGAAGACCTTAGGCTCTGCCATCGCGCCGTCGAAGTTCAACAGCACACGCTCCGCCTTTGGGCTGATGTCCACTGTTGTCCTGTACCATCCTGTCCCTATCCATGGCAGCGAGCCCGAGCGTCCCGTCTTCTCCGTAGGCACAGTCTCTCCGTTCTGCTCTATCGCCACCACCTGCTTGTCTATCTCCTTGTCGAAGGGTCCGGCGATGGCCCAGTCATGTGGAATGCGCACTGTCTGCCATTTGCTCTCGTCGAGAGTGGTGTTGCTGTAGGCAGTGTTGTCGCCAAGAGTGAAGCGCCATGTCGTCAGCTGACGCTCCTGGCGTTGTCCGAAGAGCGACGTGGCTGCCATGAGTAGCACGGCTGTGAGCGCCATGCGTGGGATTCTTAGTTTTCTCATAAAGTTTTTTTTTTAGTTGTTGATAGTTGTTCTGGTTGGATAGTCGCGTCGTCTCCTGACGGACAGATGGCCTGTGGCGGCATGGCAGATTCTGCCTCTTGCCCCCTGTGTGTGCAGATGCAAAATTAATAATAATTCTGTTATTATCAAAGGAAAAATCGTCAGAAAATAAAAAAACAGTCAGCCGGACAGGCTGAAACCCAGCGAGCGGACATTCAGCCCTCCGCATTATGCCATGCCCCCATCGCGCTATGACATGGTGCATGGTAGGGTAGGGCACAACCCTCGTTCTTCACCCGCAGCCCCTCGCTCTTCACCCGCAGCCCCTTGAGTCCCCGCCAGAGACATCTCCCCGCCCGCTGTGCTCCCGTCAGCTTCCCCTGCCGTACAGGTTAAGAATCGTAAGCAGTATCTCTCACGCCGTCATCCAGTACTTCTGAGAGGCTCATCCAGCACAAATGAGAGGCTCATCCAGTACCTTTCCCGATATTGAAGCCACAGCATGAAAACTGTAAGCGGAATGCCCTGTAAAGTTATAATCTGTAATATTGCTGTCCGGTAAACATACTAAAGACCGTGACATAGTGGTCTTTGTAATGGACAAGCACCTTCTTTGGCAAATAAGCGGGTCTGTTGACAAGAGTCAATGGCCAAGAGACGAGACATCGTCCCCTCCCATGCGCTTCCGCCTCCTCATTTCCACCTCCCTGATATTCTGTTCCATAGCCGTAAGAGATTAATCCTGCAAGGAGCGAAAGAATATTTATAAGTGTTAAATCCCCTACTTATTTGGTATTCTCATAAAAAAACGCTACCTTTGTACCGAGTTAACCTAATAAAAGCAACATACAAATAAAAATAATGAAACGTAAATTATTGACAACTGCCTTTATGGCGGCTACTATCAGTGTATATGCACAATACCCTACAATCCCTGACTCTGTTAAACAGCGCGGAGCAGAGGAAGAACAGCGCTGGGATGCCCTTAACGCAGCATCATGGCGCAAAGCCCTGCCCGATGTCATAGATGGCATGCTGACAGGCAAGCCTTTCGTGCCACAGGCATCCCGCCCCTCCGACCTCAAGCAGGCCTCCATACCAGCCTTCCCCGGTGCAGAGGGAGGCGGCATGTACTCGTTCGGCGGCCGTGGAGTGAACTATCTCGGCGCGCCAGTCAAGTCGAGAGTGTATGTTGTCACATCGCTTGCCGACAGCGGTCCCGGCACGCTCCGTGAGGCGTGTGAGGCAGGCGGCCCGCGTGTCGTCGTGTTCAATGTGGCAGGCGAGATAAAGCTCAAGAGGCCGATAAACATCCTCGCCCCATACATCACGATAGCCGGACAGACAGCCCCGGGCGACGGTGTCGTAGTGACAGGCGAGACAATGCTTGTCGACACACATGATGTCATCATACGATACATGCGCTTCCGCCGTGGAGCAATGGATGTAGCCCACCGTGATGACGCATGCGGAGGCAACGGCGTAGGCAACATCATCTACGACCACTGCTCGGCCTCATGGGGTCTCGACGAGGTCATGTCGATGTACCGCCATGTCTATGCGCGCCATGAAGGCAAGCAGGACAAGCTCCCGACAGTCAACATAACAATCCAGGACTGCATCTTCGCCCACGGCCTCGACCTCTACAACCACGCTTTCGGAGCCTCTATCGGCGGATACAACTCGCTCTTCACCCGCAACCTCTTCGCCAACAACATCTCGCGCAACCCCTCAATAGCGATGAATGGCGACTTCAACTTCGTCAACAACGTCATATTCAACTGGTGGAACCGTTCTATCGACGGAGGCGACAACCTGTCAGAATACAACATCATAAACAACTATTTCAAGCCGGGTCCCATCACAGGATTCGACCAGACAAAGGATGTCTCAAAGACCATCGCAGCCTACCGCAAAGCCCTCAAGCGCGGACGCATGCACGAGTATTACACATCGGAAGCCGGCAGCGGCCATGACGGCAAGGCACCATCAATCTGCTACCGCATACTCAAACCCGAGCACGGACGCGACAAGGCAAACAAGGACCTCTGGGGCAAGGCATACGTCAGCGGGAACACAGTAGAATACTTTGACGACGTCACTGCCGACAACTGGAACGGCGGAGTGCAGCCAGCAGGCATAGAAGGCAATGACGAGGTGGCAAGAGTCTTGAGAGTCACAGAGCCCTTCAAATACAACGCCCCAGCCAGGGTAATGACCGCTCAGGAGACATACAGCCATGTCCTCGACAACGTCGGGGCGACACTGCCCGTGCGCGATGCTGTCGACGAGATGATTATCCGTGGCGTGAGGGCCGGAGTGCCAGAGTATGCCAAGGACGCCAAGATACACGTCTCGCCATACTCCAAGCGCCGCCTCCCGGCCGATACATACAAGCTCGGCATCATAACCGACCCACAGCAGACCGGCGGGCTGCCACAATACACAGGCACACCACGCCAGGACACAGACCTCGACGGCATGCCCGACGAGTGGGAGAAGGCACACGGACTGAACCCTGCCGACCCCTCTGACGCCACAAAGCTGACACAGTCAGGCTATATGAATATCGAGCTGTATATCAACGACCTCGGATACTTCGCAAAATAACCGTAGAGATGATGCAAGATTTCAGACGATACATCGTTATATACATATCAGCATTCCTCCTCGTCTCACCAGACATCCACGCACAGATAGCAGGCATCAGCTGCTGTGACTGGATGATGCTCAAGCGCCAGAAACTCGGGCAGTTCCAGCTCATGAAGGACATCGGAGGCGACGGAGTGGAGATGGACATGGGCCCTCTCGGGCGCCGTGTGATGTTCGAGAACCGTTTCCGCGACAATGACAAGGAGACAACGCAGTTCCGCCAGACAGCAGAGCAGCTCGGCATAAGAGTCTCCTCGATAGCCATGTCGGGATTCTTCGCACAGACACTCATAGACCGCAAGTTTGACGAGCAGACCCTCGCCGACGGCACAAAAGTCTGCAAGGAACACACCGCCTCAGAGAGCGACGCCAACTACCGCAGCCTCATAGCCGACTGCCTCAACACGATGGAGGCCTTCGGCGCCAAGGTCGCCTTCCTCCCCCTCGGCGGCTCAGGGCGCGAGTGGCAGAAGGGCGAGGGGCCAGAGTATGAGGCCCTCTGCTCACGCCTGCACACATTCGGCGAGATGGCCCACAAGCGCGGCCTCACAATAGGCATCCGTACAGCCATGCCAGCCGCCTTCTCGAAGAGGATGCTCGACGATATCAACTCCAGCGGCATAAAGATATACTACAACTTCCAGGACGCATGTGACCGCTTCAAGGCAGGCCATGCCCCGGAGGCGAAGACCTCAACACAGCTCATATGCGACGAGCTGAGAGCCCTCGGCACACGCCGCGTCTGCCAGATACATGTCTCCAACACCGACAGCGTCACCCTGCGCCACGACCCATACATAGACATGCCGGCGGTAAAGAAGACGCTGAAGAAGATGAGATACCGCGGATGGCTCACCGTGGAACGCTCGCGCGACGCAAAGAATGTCCGCAATGTCCGCGCAAACTATGGTGACAATGTAGCCTACCTGAAAGAAATCTTCGGGCGGTAGCATGTAGCGGCAAGCCCCCGGGCCGACCGCCATCCACCCCCAAGCCCCACGCGGGACACACACGAGAGCCAGATGTCAGACATGGCAAAGGGTACAGCACAGCGGGACAAATAGGCCGGACTCCATGACAGTACCAGCAGGCCGGACCTGACTATACGAAAGAAAACAAAAAACAAACGAAAAATTACATAGAACTAAAACCGTATGAGAAAAACATTTTATCTCCTTGCCGGACTCGTATTCTGTCTCCCGGCAACGATGTTAGTCTCTTGTGTCGATGGCTATGATGACGAGCCGCTCTTCGAGAGCGATGTCCGCAATACGCAGTTGTCATCACCCAGTCTCGACAAGAGCTGTTTCGCTACTATCAGCACCTCGTCTGGAGAGAAAGTCCAGATGACATGGCCGCTCGTCCATGGCGCTGGAGGATATCTCGTCAATGTGGCCATACAGAGTGGTGACACACAGACACCAGTCATCACAGACAGCGTGGTGGATGGTGTCAGCGTGACATTCGACAAGTATGAGGACACGAAATACGTCACATCCGTCAGGACACTCGGCAACGAGAAGTATAACAACACCGACGCCACTGATGCGACAAGCTTCGTCTTCTCAACCATGGTAGAGGGTGTCAGCATCCCTGCCGGCGCAGACGTGGCACAGTTCGTCAACTCATATATCGCCCAGCATAAGGCAGAGATGGACGAGGCCATGGCGGCAGACCCTAACAACTATGAGATGGCATTCGAGATGGAGGCCGGCCAGAAGTACACACTCAATGAGCCAGTCGACTTCGGGCTGTACCCCATAACATTCCGCAGCGCGGACAAGGTGAACCGCGCCACACTCACACTCGGGGAGAACGGCTACATAACCACACAGGCCGGACTGAAGGTGAAGTTCATAAACTTCGACTGCACCATGATGCCAAAGGCCATGGGCCTCATAACCCTCGGAGCCACACCCGACGCGTCAATCTCGACAGAAGCCCTCGGGTATAAAGCCCTCGGCGCCAACCAGGACGGTTTCGTCATACAGAAACCTGTCGTACTGCAGGAGTGCTGGGTGAAGAACCTCCCCGCCACACTCATCTATGGCAACGCCAAACCATGGTCAATATCCGACCTCAGGATAAAAGACTGTATCATCCAGGCCGCTAACGCCGCCAACACCACACCGTGGATAAACCTCACCGGCAGCTCTAACGGACTGATACAGAAGCTGACAATGGAGAATACCACATTCCTCAACACAGAGAAGAACGAGAAGGAACAGTACTTCATGCGCTACAGCAACTCCTCCAACGCACAGCCAAGGAAAATCTACGGCAACACCAACAACTTCCTTGAGTACACTATCTCAAACTGCTCTTTCCTCAAGACTAACCCAAAGAAGGACTTCGCCAACAACATGCCGAACACCCAGAATGGGAAGCTGCTGTGGATAAAGGTTGAGAACACCGTCTTCTATGATGTCTACAGGCTCTACCAGCTCATACAGTCACAGTGGATAAAGACAACGACGAACAACTTCATGTCATACTCTGCCGACTGCTCACCGCAGACGACCGACTTCGGCCCCAGCGGACGCACAGACCAGTATGGCAACTTCTACACGACAAGAGATGAGGCTGTTGAGTTCAACGACGCAGACCTCAAGCCACTCGACTTCTCCAAACCAAACGCCGGACTGAGCCTCGCACCAGCCGGACTCGCAGCCGCAGCCAAAGCTGGCGACCCACGCTGGTACTAAACCTAAACAACAAGAAACACAGCATATACTATGAGCAATAAACATAATAACAGCTGCATGGCCAAACTCTTCACACTCGTGATGCTTGCCATGCTTCTCGCCCCCTCAGCGCTCCTCGCACAGACACAGCAGGTGAAGGGCACTGTGCTCGATGAGAACGGAGAACCTGTCATTGGCGCCTCTGTCATCATCGTAGGCTCAAAAGGACAAGGTACAGTGACCGACCTCGACGGAAACTATACCGTCAGCGTACCTAAGGGAGCAAAAGTGAAAATAACATACATCGGTTACAAACCACAGGAGGTGGAGGCCGGACAGACCATAAAGCTGCTCCCAGCTGACACTTCTCTCAACGAGGTCGTTGTCGTCGGCTACGGCTCACAGAAGAAGGCACACCTCACAGGCTCCATCGCCACAGTGCCGATGGACGAGATTCAGGACCTCGCAAGTGGCGGTCTCGCGTCCACTCTCTCAGGTCTTGTCAATGGTGTCTCTGTCTCTGGAGGCGAGAGCCGCCCGGGAGAGAACGCCACAATAAAGATTCGTGACACCAACTCCCTCGGAGATGTCGGTGTGACATCACAGGAACCACTCTACGTCATCGACGGATACATCTATCCTAACGACGTGAAGACAGGCAACACATCAGAGAACCTCGGCGCCACAGCCTTCAACAACCTCGACCCCTCAGAGGTAGAGTCAATCTCTGTACTGAAGGATGCCGCAGCCGCCGTCTATGGCGCACGTGCCGCCAACGGTGTCATCCTCGTCACCACGAAGAAAGGAAAGATGGGAGCACCACGCATATCCTACAGCGGAACATTCGGCCTGACAGACGAGGTGGCACGCCCCAAGATGCTCAGCTCCTATGACTATGGACGCCTCTACAACGCCGTGGCGACAGCCAACAACCAGAAGAGCGGCACCGTCCTGAAAGTCTCTGACCTCTTCCAGAATGACGAGCTGCAGAAAATGCGCTCGCTCAATTATGACCTCCTCGACGAGAACTGGAAGACAGCCTTCACAATGAAACACAGCGCCAACATCTCAGGAGCCACTGAGCGCGCCAACTATTTCGCCGGAATATCATACTTCACACAGGACGGTAACCTCGGGAAACTCGACTACAGCCGCTGGAACTACCGCGCCGGAGTTGACGTGAAGGTGACAAAATGGCTGAAGGCGAACATCACCGTCAGCGGAGACAACGGCAAGAAGAACACCCCGCTCGTTAAGGTCGGAGGCTCGTCAAACGAGAAAGACTACAACCTCCTGCTGACACGCCCACGCTATATACCAGAGTATGTCAACGGCATGCCTATCGCTGCCTACGGCATCACAAACAACCAGATTGCCACTGACCAGCTCTACTCCTTCTCAACACTCAGGGAGAACGGCGACTACAGCCGCACCGTAAACTCCAACCTCAATGTCAACGGAAGCATCGATGTCGACTTCGGAGCTATATGGGAGCCTCTCAAGGGCCTCTCTGGACGTGTGACATACGCCAAGAGCATCAACACCGACAAGACAAACCAGTACGGCACAGACTATACAGTCTACTCGATGAAGACACGGTATGGCAGCGGCTCACACCTCTATGATGATACTGGCATGTACTATGAGGGCGTCACTCTCGACGATATCCTCCTGGACAGCAACTATGTGCCGCTCAGCGTCTCAAACGGTTCACCATCTTTCCTCAGCCGTAACTCAACACGCACAGACAACTATCAGATAAACTTCACACTCAACTACTCACGCGACTTCGGCCAGCACCATATCGGCGGACTATTCTCAATAGAGAAGTCAGAGGCAGAGTCAGAGTATCTCTACGGCATGGTCAGCGACCCTTACCCATTCACAACAGGACAGTCAAACTCTGCCGAGGGGAACACAAAGACCGTGACATTCACACGCTCAGAGTCAGGCACACTCTCTTACATCGGACGTATCAACTATGCCTACTCCAACAAGTACCTCTTCGAGTTCCTCATGCGTGCCGATGCCTCTACCAAGTTCGCACCTGAGAACATGTGGGGCTACTTCCCCTCAGCCAGCGCAGGATGGGTCATCAGCGAGGAGCCTTGGATGCGCGATGTCAAGTGGGTTGACTATCTGAAGCTACGCGCGTCATTCGGTCTGACCGGACGTGACAACACCGCCGCATGGCAGTGGATGCAGGTATATGCACAGGATGCCAACCGTGGTCCCGTCTTCGGTGAGGGCACAAACAACGAGACCGACAACCGTATCACAATCAACAAGACCAACTCGGCTGTCAACCGTGGTGTCCACTGGGACAAGTCATACAAGTCAAACCTCGGTATTGACTTCAACACCCTCAACAGCCGCCTCTCTGTCAATATCGACGCATACTACACATGGAACCGTGAGATGCTCCTGAATATCCAGAACTCTACCCCTACAACAATCGGCTCGCAGACAGCGGCGCTCAATGTAGGCGAGATGGACAACTACGGTATAGAGCTCGGCCTGACATGGAAGGACAAGATAGGCAAGGACTTCAAGTACCGCGTAGGCATCAATACCGGCTACTCAGACAACAAGGTACACTTCATGGACTTCGAGAACGAGTATCTCTACCGCCAGATACGCCCTGGCCACCGCTCTGATGTCGGTATATGGGGTATGGAATGTCTCGGCATGTTCCGCACATACCAGGACATAGAGGAGTACTTCGACAAGTATGGCATAACATCATACATGGGAATGACCAAGGACAAGGTGCGTCCGGGAATGCTCATATACAAGGATGTACGCGGCGCACAGCAGGAAGACGGCACATATGCCGGTCCTGACGGCATCGTGGATAATGATAATGACCAGGTGCAGCTCTCCAAGCGCTCAAGCAATCCTTATGGCTTCACCATGAACCTCGGAGCCGACTATAAGGGATTCTCCATCACAGCACAGCTCTCCGCAAGCTGGGGCGCCTACAGCTTCGTGCCATCGTCGGCCCTCAAGGCCGGGACATACGGAATAGAGATGACAAACATGCCTTCTTTCTGGAATGTCGACAATATGTACTCTTACGAGACAGTCTATGACGAGGCAGGCAATGTGCTCACACAGGCTAACCGCGGTGCGAAGTATCCTAACCTCGCTTACTCATCAGTGAACGCTGTGACATCTTCTTTCTGGCGCATAAGCGGCACACGCGTGCAGCTCAACCGCCTCACACTCGCATATACCATCCCGTCAGAGATAGTGAAGAAGATAGGAATACAGTCTTGCCGCATCAATGTGACAGGACAGAACCTCATAAGCTTCTATAATCCTTACCCAGACAATTTCATAAGCACCATGACAGGATACGGAAGCTATCCTACACTGCGCAAGTGGACTATCGGTATCAATCTCGGATTCTAATAAGACCAAGGAAAAAATGAATATGAATATAATGAATAAAGTGGGACTCGCCGCCATGGCTGTGCTCACAATGGCTTCTTGCAGCGACACCTTCCTTGAGGAAAAGAAAAACTATGACAACGTCAACACCGGCATCTACGACTACTATGAGGGAGCCAGCCGGCGTGTCAGCGATGTCTATTCATGGTGCCTGCCAGACCCTACTTCTGACGCCAACTGGAAGTATAACTGTACAGGAAACGCCGACGACCAGTCAAAGTCGACTGAGGAATATACAGGTTTCTCGCTCTTCGTGCATCCTGATAATGAGATGATGGTTGTCAACGGAGCCGCTGCTGTGCCTGACTATTTCCATAACCAGTCAAACAATATACAGGCAAGCGTATGGGGACGCATACGCAATATCAACGATGTCATCAAGGGTATAACAAACGGAAGCCTGTCACAGGACGAGAAGGACGAGCTGCTCGGACAGGTATACTTCTTCCGCGCATGGTGTTATTACCAGATGGTGAAATGGTATGGCGGTGTGCCTATCGTCGATGATGTGCTTGAGCCGGTAGCCGAGAACTCAACGCCACGCTCGTCGGCAAAGGCAAGCGTGGATTTCATCATCAACGACCTCAACACATCGGCTGAGCTCCTGAAGAAGGCTACAGCAAACGGCGGATGGAGCGCAAGCAACTGGGGACGTGTCACATCAGGCACCGCTCTCGCCCTGAAGGGACGTGTGCTGCTCCTCTGGGCATCACCTCTCTTCAACCGTGCCAATGATGAGAGCCGCTGGAAGAATGCCTATGACGAGATGAAACGTGACCTCAGCGTCATCAACAGCTGCGGACACAGCCTCTATATGGGCGAAGGCAACGAGATGAACGGCTCGGCATTCGCAAAGGTGTTCACACAGACACGATGCTGTGAGGATGTCTTCGTCACGCTCTACAATACCATACAGAGCGGCGACAGCCAGAAGAATAACCCATGGGAGCGTAGCATACGCCCGAAGAACGCTACGGGTAGCGGACTGAACGCATCGGCGATGATTGTCGACCTCTTCCCTATGGCCGACGGAAAGATACCCGCATCATGCGAGGCTTACTCTTCTCTGCCTAAATCGTCTATCAACTATGAGGCTGACTTCCCCTTCATGAACCGTGACCCACGATTCTATCGCACCTTCGCATTCCCTGGAGTGCGCTGGGCTTTCGATGGCGACGCGACAATGCAGAACCCTGAGAACCCTTCATATAACAGCGGAAAAGACTATGAGCTATGGAACTACGCATGGTACCAGACAACAGAGGAGCGCGACAATATCAAGAACGGAGGATTCGGAGCTGACAACCTCGGCTCGAACAACAAGGGCATATATGTCCGCAAACGCTCTGACGACCTTGACCTCAACGCCTCTCCTCTCTACCAGAACTGGGCTGCCAGTGCTAACCAGAGCGGATTCCTCTATTCTGCCGCACCATACGTCGAGATACGCTATGCAGAGGTCCTGCTCAACCTTGCTGAGGCCGCTGCCGGTGCAGGACAGCTCGAAGAGGCCAAGAGCCTACTCATGCAGATACGACAGAGAGCGGGCTACACAGGCGACTGTGGTCTCGATGGCATTACAGCAAGCCAGCAGACATGTATGGCCGCTGTACTCTACGAGCGACAGATAGAGCTGGCTTACGAGGGAAAACGATTCGACGATATGCGCCGCTGGCTCCTCTTCGATGGCGGTGCCAACTTCTCAGAGATAGAGGGCGCGCCCGCATCATGGAAACTCACAGGATGGGGTGGCAACACATGTACATGGCTTGGATTCAAACCATTCAACGGACAGAGACGTGAGAATATGGAGTTCCGCGTCAGCAACGACTGGAACGACGGCCTCGGATACGGCACAGGAACGACCGTCGCCTCTGACCCTATAACAGGCGACGGAGAGGAACGCTGCAAATCCATCGACCTGAGGAAAGACCTCGCCGAGCAGCAGGAGACTCTTAAGGCATGGTATCAGGACCACCTCGTGCGCAAGACACGTGCCGGAGACTCTTATGACTCTAACCAGGCAGAGATGTATATGCACTTCTGGGCTAAGTACTACTTCCTGGGATTGAGCTCTGGAGCCCTGAACTCAGACCCTAACCTGCAGCAGACCATTGGCTGGCAGGATACTAACCGCGGCAATGCAAACGGAACATTCGACCCGCTTGCTGAGTGATGAACCCTCCACATCATGATAGGGCGGATAATGCCCCGTCATGATGTGGAAACCTAAAGGTAACGACATGAGATGTACAGCGGTGCAATTATCTGGGATGACTTTTCTGAATACTCGGATACTGCACAGCTGTACTTTTTTTTTATGATGCACACCTGCTTATTAAGATTATTTATACCATAGTTCTTGTTTTTTCTGTCGTAAATCATTATCTTTGCAACAGATTTTATAATGATTGTACAGCGAACAAGTACTTACAACTAATAACAAAAAACATTCTACGTCTATGAAGAAAATTCTACTCTCTGCGGTTATGCTGCTTGCAGCAGTGACATCTGCCTTTGCAGACAAGACCGTGACATTGGATTTGACAAAACCTGCCAATTTCGGCTATGCTGTTCCTGAAGCTGGTGGCGCAACACCTCTTGAGGTGGGACAGAAAGTCACTCAGGACGAAGTGACTATCACAGTAGCAACTAACGGTGATACTCCAGTACGTTTCTGGAGTACCAATGGCGCTATTACATTCCGTCTCGCTACTGGCTGCTCGGTCGATATCGAGGCTGGTGGAGCAAACATCAAGAAGATTGAGCTCACGGGAAATAATATCAAGGCAACCAATATCGACGCTACTCCAGGCACTTTCACAGACGCTCTTTGGGAAGGCTCTGCCCCAAAGGTCACATTCACACGTAAGGCATCTACAGTGCAGATTACCACTATGACAGTCACATATGAGGCTGCTGAGACTGGTGGTGGCTCAGTAGAGTCATATAACGCCTGCTCTACAGAGATTACTGACTGGAAGGAAGAGGTAAACGATGAGGGAAAGAAGGTATATTCTTGCACTCCTGTCACAACAGCTGCTGATGTCTTCACCAACGCTACTATAGCCGACGGAAAGTCTATCGTCAACTTCAGCACTACGAATATGGACGTTGTCGCTGTAGGTGGTGCCAATCCTGCTGACGTAAAGGGAGAGCCTGGAGGTACATTCCCGGGATGGCAGGCATGGCAAGAGGTGAAGTGGGAAGTGAAGAACCAGAACCTCGACGACAAGAAGACTGAATATTTCGACTATATCCTCGGAACCGGTAACCCATACGTTGCTCTCGATGCTGAGGAAGTGACTACTGACGGTGTTGGTACAGGCATGTGGCGCGGTTTCTACACATTCTATGAGGCTGACGGCAGCAATGGAATGCCTATCAACGGTCTCTACTACAAGTTCTCACCAAAGGCTGACGGAACAGTGAAGGTGCGTGTATTCTCTAACAAGGGCAACCGTAACACTTACGTTGTCGACGAGGCTACAAAGACTCCTATCGCTTACAAGGCAGAGGGCTACATAAACGGCCAGAACGAGACTCTTGACGATGGCACATCACGCAAAAAATATCTCTCTGCTGAGGAGATACAGGAGATACACAACTCTATGAAGGTTGTCGACGGTGTTGACACTGCTCCTTATGTCATAGCAGGTGGCAACCAGAACTTCTGGGGCTATCTCACATTCAATGTGAAGGCAGGCGGATGCTACTGGCTCTTCCAGCACTCTTCACAGATTGGTTTCGGCGGTTATGAGTTCACAACAGGCGGCTCAACAGGCATTGAGGAGATCCCTGCCGCTATAATCCAGAAGAATGACAACCGCATCTATAACATCTCTGGCCAGCAGGTGAACGGTAGCTATCGTGGCATCGTCATCAAGAATGGCAAGAAGTATGTGAAATAAAGGCTGCTTGATTATTGTTTGTTATGGTGGGAGGAGGTGTTCTCCTTCCACCATAATATTATAGACAAGTTTCCAGCCATGCCACTTTATGGTGTCTCTTTCTATTGTCTAACAGAGCCTCCGTAGCTCTATCATCATTTGTTTTCCCGCATGCATTACATCGTTCTAATACTATTGGCATTGTCTCTTCCATGCTGTGCCCACGCACAAGATGTAAACACTCTTATGCCTAAGGACATTGAACCTATTACCGCTCCGTTTGACATGCCACGGCTTCAGCGTCCGGTCTTCCCGCAACGTTCGCTCACTATACGCCGCAGCAGCGACATACAGAAGCAGATTGACCGCCTCGCAAAGCGCGGAGGAGGAACTGTCGTCATACCCAAAGGAAAATGGCTCACCGGCCGCATCACCCTGAAGAGCAATATCTGCCTTCAGATTGACGAGGGTGCTGAGCTGCATTTCTCGGGCGATGTCAAAGACTATCTCCCAGCTGTTGCCTGCCGTAATGAGGGCGTGGATATCTATGGCCCCGGTGCGATGATGTATGCTGACGGGGCGGAGAATATCGCTGTCACAGGAAAAGGGAAGCTTGTGGCACCACAACGTGACTGCGAGATGCTCGATATAACGATGGCGGGCATCCCTGATGCAGTACAGGATATCCCTCTTGCCAGCCGTCTCTTCGACGGGAGCAAGCCTCGCGAGGCTTTCGGCTTCCCGCTGATGGAGGGAAAACCTAAGCAGAACAGCAACGGACGCTATTATGGCACATTATGCCTGCCTGTCTTCTTCGGCCCGATAAACTGCCGCAATGTCCTCGTTGAGGGTGTGACGTTCGAGGGCTCGATATTCTGGAACATCGTGCCGGTATATTGTGAGAACATCATCATACGTGGTGTCACAGTCGCAAGCCACGGTATAGCACGCACCGACGGTATAGACATAGACTCCTCGCGCAATGCCCTGATAGAGTATACCACACTCGACTGTGGCGACGACTGCTTCACGCTGAAGGCTGGACGAGGTGTGGACGGACTGGCTAAGGCCCGCCCGACGGAGAATGTCGTCATACGCCATTGCCATGCGAAACGTGGAGCCGGCGGACTGACCGTGGGCTCTGAGACGGCCGCCGGAATAAGGAATGTCTATATGCATGATGTCTCTATCGACGAGTCGTCGTATGGCATATACTTCAAGACACGACGCCCAAGAGGTGGCGGAGGCGAGAATCTATACTTCGAACGTGTCACTATGAAGAATCCTAAACGCCGTGCCGTTTATTGGGATATGCTCGGCTCAGCGACATATGTAGGCAAACTTGCCGAGAGATACAATCGTGACAATGACCCGAGACTGACACCTTACTTCCGGAATATCCACTTCAAGGATATCACTGTCGAGCACACCAAGGAGTTTGTCAAGGCTATCGGACTGCCTGAGTCTCCGATAGAGGATGTCACATTTGAAGGTGTCTCCTCTCCCGACAGCCACAGCGTCACGCTGCAGGATGTCGGCCGGTTCTCCGTCAGCTGGCGTTAAGCCTTCTTCCTCCTTGCAAGGCATAGCCCAAGCAAGCTCAGCCTCTCCTCTCGCTGTTCCGTCAGTTGACTCTCGTCTTCTTCCTCCTTGCAAGGCATAGCCCAAGCAAGCTCGGTCTCTGCTCTTGCTTCGTTCGTCAGTTGGCATAGAGCCGTTACGTGACACTAAGGCTCGGCAGAGTAGTCCCAGAGCTTTGTGTCTGCTGGACGGTACAGCGGACAACACATGGACTGAATCTTAGAATCATTGTTAACAGTATATTACAATACCAAACCACATACTATGAACATACTTAAGAAAACTGTGTTTTTACTACCCCTGACTCTCACAATGCTCCCCTGTCATGCGCAGTATCCACAGCTGAGCAAGGAGGCAAAGGCAAAGATTGACTCTATGCAGGCAGCCTGGGCGAAACATCAGGCAGAGGTGTGGGCTAAGTGTGAGCCTATCGTGAAGAAAGAACATGCTGAGGGAAGACCATACGTGCCATGGGCCGGCCGGCCTACTGATCTCCCACAGGCAAAGATTCCCGCTTTCCCTGGTGCTGAGGGTGGCGGCATGTACTCTTTTGGCGGACGTGGCGGAAAGGTTTATGTCGTCACATCGCTCGCTGACAGCGGACCAGGCACTCTGCGTGAGGCTTGTGAGGCTGGTGGAGCACGTATCGTAGTCTTCAATGTCTCGGGAATAATACGGCTTGAGAGCCCACTCATAATACAGGCTCCATATATAACAATAGCAGGACAGACAGCGCCTGGCGACGGTGTCTGCGTGGCAGGACAGACATTCGGCGTTGACACTCACGATGTCGTGATACGCCATATGAGATTCCGCCGTGGTGAGACATACGCTCACCATCGTGAGGACTCATTCGGCGGAAATCCTGTCGGCAATATCATGCTCGACCATATCTCAGCGGAGTGGGGACTCGACGAGAACATCTCCTTCTACCGCCACATGTGGGACCCCGGAGCTGACTATACCCACGAGAAACGTGGCACTGTCAATGTGACAATACAGAACTCTATCTCGGCCAAGGCGCTCGACACATATAACCATGCTTTCGGTTCAACTCTTGGAGGTGAGAACTGCAGCTTCATGCGCAACCTGTGGGCTGACAACTCAGGACGTAACCCATCGGTAGGATGGAACGGTATCTTCAATTTCGTCAACAACGTGGTCTTCAACTGGGTACACCGCTCGTCAGATGGTGGTGACTATCAGGCCATGTATAACTTCATCAACAACTACTACAAGCCAGGTCCGCTGACTCCGAAAGACTCGCCTGTAGGCCACCGTATACTCAAACCAGAGTCCGGACGCTCAAAGCTGTCTTATAAACAGTATGGACGAGTGTACGCCACAGGAAACATAATGGAGGGTAACGAGCGTGTGACCCGCGACAACTGGGATGGCGGAATACAAGTGGAGAGCCAGCCTGACACCAAGGGATATACTGAGCAGATGAAGGCCAATGAGCCCTTCGCCATGCCTTATATGCAGATAATGGGCGCACAGAAAGCCTACAACTTCGTCCTGGATAATGCAGGAGCGATGTTCCCGACACGTGACATTGTCGACCAGCGCATAATCGAGGAGGTGCGTACTGGTAAGGTCTATTATGAGAAGAAACTGCCGAAGGTCAATCCTTACGGCGACACCAGCGGCCTCGCACAGAAGTCAATGGCAGAGGACGGCTCGTTCAAATACCGCCGTCTCCCTAAGGATTCATATAAGCTCGGCATCATAACCGACCCACGCCAGATGGGTGGATACCCTGAATATAACGGAACACCACGCCTCGACTCAGACAACGACGGCATGCCCGATGAGTGGGAGACAAGATACGGACTTAACCCTAACGACCCTTCTGACGCCCAGAAGGACTGCAATGGGGATGGATATACCAATATAGAGAAGTATATCAACGGCATTGACCCACGTGTGAAAGTCGATTGGCGTGACCTCTCCAACAACTATGACACACTCGCTGCCAATGGCGGTGTGGGCAAGTGATAGCATGATTCTATAAACAACACACATTATGGCAGGTTGCTCCTGTGCCATGTCAGCAGGCCAGGCCACCTGCCATAACATATTTCCTAATACAATGAGACATACATTGAATCTTTTCCTCCTTCTGCTTCTTCCATTATCAGCGACAGCCCAGACTGTGGCTTTGAACAGTGCAGGCAGGGACACTTCTTATGTGAATACAATCTTGGCGAGAACGACAAAGAACATATCATCACTCAATCTGCAAGGGGAGAAGGCGGAGGCTGTGCGCAATATCGTGGCCAACCGCTATTTCGAGCTTAACGACATTTATGCAGAGCGTGACCAGAGCATTAAGTTTGCTAAGGATTCTCTCACAGGCTCGCAGAAGAATGATGCCATAGATATGGCACATGCCAAATGTGACTCACGCCTCTATCGCACGCACTTCGCTCTCGAATCGCAGCTGTCCATTTATGTATCAGAGAAAGACATCATCGCGATAAAAGATGCCATGACCTATAACAAGGTCAAGGTGACGTATGACGCTTATCTCGACGAGATACCATCGCTCAAGGATGAAGAGAAAGCACAGATATACGCATGGATGACTGAGGCACGTGAACTGGCAATCGACGCTGAGGGCAGCAAGCAGAAACACGAGGTGTTCAATAAGTACAAAGGCCGTGTGAACAACTATCTCTCAAAGCGAGGATATGACCTTAACAAAGAGCGCGAGGCTTGGTTCAAACGCCTGAAAGAACGTGAGAAATCAAAGGAGGGGAGATGACAATGACCAGGAAAACAATTTCGTTAAGCCAGAAGACCAAAGGGAGCTTGCTCACTTTGGCTTGGCGAGAACTGACGAACGAAGCAAGAGCAGAGACCGTGCTTGCTTCGGCTATGCCTTGCAAGGAGGAAGTAGACGACAGTCAACTGACGACAAACCGAGAGCAATATCAAGCTCGCTTGAATAATGCCGAGGTGCGGAGGAAGAAGACAAAGTCAATCGCACTTATAAGAACATTCTTCTTCGTGACCCTATTCCTGTCCGCTTTATACACATACGGGCAGAAACCCCAATCACCGATAGCCATATCAAAGGGAGGGGAGGTCAATATTACACCCGACGAGCGTGGCAATCGCATACTCGACTTCTCGTATTGCGGTTACCGCCAGCAGGGCGCATCAATACCTGACGCTCCTGTCAAGGTGTTTGTGCCATACAAGACTGGCGACCAGAGCCGTCGCATACAGCGTGCCATCGATTATGTCTCGGCGTTGAAACCTGACAAGGCGACTGGCTTGAGGGGAGCTGTCCTCATAGGTGAGGGCGTTCATGAGCTGTCCGCGCCTTTGCGCATATCGGTATCAGGAGTCGTCATCAGAGGCGTGTCGAAACACAAGACAATACTTCATAAGACAGGTGTCGACCGTGGAGCGGTGGTCTATATAGAGGGAAAGAACGACCTCACTGTTACAGATACTCTGCGCGTTACTGACGATTACGTCCCTGTTGGCTCACACACTCTCGCCCTCTCAGGCGGTGTCCGTCTGGCTGAGGGTAGCCGTCTCATTATTGTGCGCCCTTCCACCAAGGAGTGGATAGAGAGCATTGGCTGTGAGGTGTTCGGTGGGAATCTGCCTTATTGGGGATGGAAAGCTGGGGAGATGGATGTCAGATGGCAGCGTACCGTAACGTCTGTCACTTCTTCCACACCGTCTTCCGCTAATATTGTCATCGACGCTCCGCTCTCTGTCAGCCTTGACAAAGAGTGGGGTGGGGCATACGCTCTGGCTTATTCTTGGCCGGGACTCATACACGATTGTGGTGTGGAGAACATCACCATAGAGGCCGGGTCTCTCTCTCCAGTGGATGAGAATCATGCCTGGGAGGGCGTATATATCGATGCGGCAGAAGACTGTTGGGTGCGTATGGCGGACTTCCGGCAGCTTGCAGGCTCCGCAGTCATTGTCCAGCGTATGGCTCAGCAAGTGACAGTAGAGGACTGCCGCTCGTTCTCTCCATCGTCAGAGATAGGTGGATGGCGCCGCCGTACATTCCTGACTCTCGGTGGCAAGACCCTCTTCCAGCGCTGTTATTCAGAGGAAGGCATAAATGATTTCTCTGCTGGCTACTGTGCCCCAGGCCCCAATGCTTTCGTCCAGTGTGAGGCTTTCGCATCGCATGGCATGAGCGGCTCGTCATCATCATGGGCCACAGGAATCCTCCTTGACAATATGAATATCGAGGGAGGCAGCCTCTCCTTCAAGAATCTTGAGCTTGACTGCTGGGGCGGTGGATGGAATACCGCCAATTCTGTACTTTGGGAGTGTGCCGCCTCTAAGGTTGACTGTTATGATGTCTCGGCAGACGCACGCTGCTATGCTGTCGGCTGTTGGGGATATTGTCAGGGCGATGGCTTCTGGATGGAGACAAACAACCATGTATCCAACCCACGCTCCCTGTTCGCCTATCAGCTATCACAGCGCATTGGTGCTGAGGCTGCCGCAGAGCGTTGCCGTGTGCTCATGCGCAATCTCGACGGCTCCTCTTCGCCCTCCATCCAGCGTGCGGCAGAGATGGCCGAGGAGGCTTTGATGCCTCGTGTCACTATGAGCCAGTGGGCTGATGAGGCTGTCATGACAGCACAGACATCACCCGACGGTGTGCGCCAGCTGCCCGAGCCTGCTGTTTGCGAGTCTTCCGCAGGCCAAAATGCTGAGGCGTTGCGTATTATTGACGGTCGTCTCTCTGTCGGCAATCGTCTCATGTCAGGCAACCTCCACCGCACACCCTGGTGGAATGGCCGTCCACGTTACTCATACATGGACAAATCCACGTATGCTGTCACACGTTTCTTCCCAGGCACAGAACAGCGTGGCGGGACAGACCGTATTGACTCTCTCGTAGCCAATATAAGCCGTCAGCATGTGGCAGTATGGAATCAGAACTACGGTCTGTGGTACGACCGCAGGCGTGATGACCATGAGCGTGTCAGCCGCACTGATGGCGATGTCTGGCCTCCGTTCTACGAGCAGTCCATAGCACGTTCCGGCCAAGGGACATCATGCGACGGCCTCTCACTCTATGACCTGTCACGTCTGAACACATGGTATTACTATCGCATCAACCAGCTTGCAGCCGCTGTCCCGTCGATGCTTGTCATAAACCAGCATTTCTTCCAGCATAACATCCTTGAGGCTGGTGCACACTGGGTTGACTCTCCATGGCGCTCAGCTAATAACATACAGTCTACAGGGAAGAACAAGGGTAGGGGGACACAGTTCCTTGAGCCTGTACCGTTCACTGGCGATAAGCGCATCTTCACCGCCGACCTCTTCTATGACACGCAGAACAAGGAGCGTGCTGATATCTATCGCCAGTACATCTGGAATGTCCTTGACGCCACGGCCGACGCTCCCAATGTTTACCAGTCTGTCAGCGAGGAGTATACAGGTCCGGCACATTTCGTGGAGTTCTGGCTCGACTGTATAGCCTCTTGGCAGCAGAAGACAGGGCGCAAGGCGCGTGTCGTGCTCAATACTACGCGTGATGTGGCTCTCTCTGTCATGTCAAAGCCAAGCTACGCAGCTCTTGTCGATATCGTAGAGATAGAGCAGTGGTACTATCATGGCCGCAAGCTTTATGCGCCTGAGGGTGGCAAGAACCTTGCTCCGCGCCAGCATCTGCGCCTTACACGCACCACAAATCCAGACTTTGCCGATATATACCAGACTGTCAGCGAGGCTGTAGCAGCGTTCCCCGGAAAGGCTGTGCTATATTATGCCAAAGCCTTCGACCGTGCCCCTTGGGCTGTCGTTATGGCTGGTGGCTCCTGTCCGTCGCTATCTGTCGCTGACTCACGCCTCTCCCAGTCGCTCCTTGCCATGCGTCCCACAGTCCCCTCGGCAGATATTTACCGTATGGAGGGGGCTTCTTCATCCCTCATCATGAATCTTTCAGATAGCTCCATACCGCTTGAGAAGAAGGGCAAGGCATACCTCGTAAACCAGAAGGACGGCTCTCTCTCGCCATTAAGGACAGGTGAGGTATCGAAAGGACAACTCGTTTTCATCATGAGATAAAGCCCGTTCAATCCGTCCTCCCATTTTTAGATTATTATTACTGCCCGGTAAACTGTCTAAAGACCACTATGTCCAAGGTCTTGAGACAGTTTACCGGGCAGTAATTTGTATAGATACAGACGTTTTATAACAGTCTCATGCAGGCGTAGCTCTTTATGTTTGTAGCCCTCTGCTTGCTGACATTCATCAGGACAGCAATCTCTGATGTGGTGAATCTTTCTATTACCTTACCCCAGTCCGTGGGTTATCATTCCGTTGGGTATGACATTGAAGATGGGTTTGCCTGATGGAGTGTACCGTGTGTTCTCACACTCCATGAGGTCGGCAATGATGCGTTCCATCTCGTCGTTTGAGAGTGCCTGTCCGTGAGGTATAGCCGCCTTGCGTGCCATAGAGCGTGCGAGCGAGGTGTATATATCCTTTGTCACAGCCTCTCCGTTGTCAGCCGCCGAGTGAATCATATCGCTGACGATACGCTTTATGTCCATCCCCTCCAGCTCAGCCGGAATGGCGTTTATGGCGTATGTCCCTCCTCCGAGGTTTGTCAGTTCGAATCCGAGCGACTGCATATCGGGCATTATCTCTGGCATTATCATCATCTCTGCGACATTCAGCTCCACTGTCTCCGGGAACAGCATCTTCTGTGATACAGAGCCTCTTGTGTCCATCTCTCTGAGATATCTCTCGTAGAGGATGCGCTCGTGGGCCCTCTCCTGGTCGGTCACCATCAGTCCGTCGGATACAGATGTGAGGATATACGCTCCCCGGTATTGGTAGTGCTCGCTGCTCCTCTGCAGGGTGTTCCCTGCTGATGTCTTTGTTTCCTTTATGAGGTCACGTGCTTTTGTTGTCTCCTCCGGTGTCGTCACTCTGTCAGCAAACTCGTTGAGTGTGTCATTGTCGAACAGTGTCAGCGCCTCCTCTTGTGTCGTCTTGCTTGTCTCTATCCCGTCGTATAGCTGCGCCCAGTCCTTCTGTACCTTTCCTCCTCCTAATCCCAATGATGACTCCCTGACTGCCTGTCCGCCTTGCTGTGGTCTGGCCTGCGTCTGTTTGAAGGGGTTATACAGCGGGTCAATGTCAATCGTCGGCATGACGATATTCTCCGTGCCGTCGAATACAGGGATGTCAGGCCTTCCCTCTGTGTCGAACTCTATGGCCGGAATGGCGTTGTATCTTCCTATTGTCTCCCTCACTGCCGCTGCCAGAATCTGCCATACGGCGCTCTCGTCCTGGAATTTTATCTCTGTCTTAGTGGGGTGAATGTTGACGTCTATGAGGTCGGGCTTGACATCGAAGTATATGAAGTATGGCACCTGCTCGCCCTGCGGCACAAGTCTCTCGTATGCCGACATGACAGCCTTGTGGAACGCGGCATGGCGCATATAGCGTCCGTTGACGAAGAAGTATTGCTGGACGTTCTTCTTATGAGTTGACTCCGGTTTGCCCACGAATCCGCTGATATTGCCCAGTGATGTCTCCACCTCGACAGGCAGGAGCATGGGGTTGAGCTTCTTCCCGAAGATGTCTATTATGCGCCGGCGTGTGTTCGATGCCGGCAGGGCGTAGAGTGTCTGCCCGTTGTTGGCGAGCGTGAAGTCTATCGCCGGGTATACCAGTGCTATGCGCTGGAATGCGGTGACGATATTGCTCATCTCTGTCGCGTTAGACTTCAGGAAACGTCTTCGTGCGGGTACGTTGAAGAAGAGGTTCTCGACAAGGAAGTTACATCCCTGCTGGCAGACAGTGGCCTCCTGCGATATGACCTTGCTTCCCTCTATGCGCAGCTGTGTCCCAACGCTGTCGTCGGCCATGCGTGTCTTCAGTGTCACCTGTGCTACAGACGCTATTGATGGCAGAGCCTCGCCACGGAATCCCATGGTATGCAGCGAGAAGAGGTCTTCGGCCTTGCGTATCTTTGATGTCGCATGGCGCTCGAAAGCCAGGCGGGCGTCAGTCACAGACATGCCCATACCGTTGTCAATGACCTGTATCGATGCTTTCCCCGCATCCGTCACAAGCACCTGTATCTTGTCTGCTCCAGCATCTACGGCGTTCTCGACAAGTTCCTTGATGACCGATGCCGGCCGCTGTATCACCTCTCCGGCAGCTATCTGGTTGGCCACTGAGTCTGGCAGAAGTTGTATCTTGTCCATTGTCTGATTGTTTTTCTTTTCTTGTTGGTGGGGTGATGCCCCGCTCGCTTGTATTGTCAAATATATGCCCCATGGGATTGCTGATGCGTCTCTCATGGGGCATTGTCTTTGTTGTGAGGCAGGTTTTCAGGGTGTTTCACTCTGTGGTTTCTATCCTCTTCTCCTTGCTCACCCCAGCCTTGTCCTCGGCCTCCTTATTTTTGTCCTCGGCCTCATTTGTGGCGTTCTTGGCCTCCTTTGTGGTGTCCTCAGCCTCCTTAGCGGCTTTCTCGGCCTCCTTTGTGGCGTTCTCGGTCTCAGGCTTTTCGTCTGTTGGGGTGTCAGTCACGTCCTGTTTCTTCTCCTCCTCAGTTGTCACCTCTGCCAGCCCGGGCTCTCCGGTGGGTGTCGCCTCCTTCACGACGGGCATTTCTACGGCCATTGGTTTCTGTTCGAGATGCTGTAGCGGAGCCTCTCTGCGCCTCTCTTTCTTCAGCTCGCTGCCACCCTTCTTCGGTCTCCATTCGTATATGTCGTCCTTTGACAGCGGCCTTACATAGTCAAACCACGCGAAAGCTGGCAGCTTATATTTGTCTGGCGGAATCTGCGATATGGGGTACATTGTGCCCTTCGACTTGCACGCCCATATCTTCTCGAGTTTCCTCTCCGGTGTCAGGAACATGCGCATGGTGTCCGTCTCGAGATAGTTGAGCGATATCAGTGTGCTGTCAGCATCGTCCTGCTCGTAGTATATGGACTGCACATTGCCCTGTGCCTGGTTCAGTCTTAGCTTCCCGTCGGTGAACCATGACTTCATCTCTTTGGATGATATCTGGTTGAAATGAGTCGAGTCAGGAAGCATCTCCACGCTGAACGCCTGCCCTATGATATGCGCCATGCGTATCGTCGAGTCGGCCATATAAGCCCTTATCTCCTCTCCGAGAATCTGCCGTCCCCCCTCGTTCCATAGTATGGGGTCCTTATACATGATGAGGACAGAGTCACGTGAGTCCATGACGAGCGAGTCACAGACCCCCTGCACATCCGTGCGGAAGAATCTCGCGTGTGGGTATCCGAACACCTTCCTGTAGACAGAGTCAGTCTCTATATTGTATGTCAGCATCTTCAGCGTGTCGGCGTGGGCATAGAGCGTGTCTCCCTGTGAGTAGTCTATTGCTGTCGCGCGGTGTGTGGCGTATCCGTATCCGTCGTTCTCGTTGTAGTAGACATAGTCGCCCTTGAACTGTGTCTTGTTCACCGTGTCGTTGAAGAAGACGTTTGAGAATCCCTCGCTTATCCCAGTCTTCGAGTTGTGGAAGAGTGAGTCGGCCGTTATTGTCTTGCCGTCCTTCCGCTTTACTGTTGAGCGGCTGTAAAGCTCTGTGCGGTCGGTCTTGCTGTTATAGTATCCGTCGTCGGTGATGATGATATCATCGTCCATTGTTATGCGTGAGGGTCCGACGACGTGAGCCCTTGACGTCCGTGTGTCGTAGTATAGCGTGTCGCCCTCTGTCAGCGAGTTCTTGTTCTTCAGCTTGACATTATAGTAGAATATGGCTTGCCTGTCGGCGGTAGAGTATTCGCCCCAGTCGCTTGTCAGCCTCATATCCCCGTCGACCAGCTTTCCGCCCTCGAAGAAGTATCCCTTTGAGTACAGGCGGTCATAGTTGAGCGAGTCACAGTATAGCTTTGTCTTGCGGTGGGTGAGCACGACGTTGCGCCTGACCTCGCACATCTCGTCGTTTCCGTCATAGTATGCGTATTCTGATGTCAGCGTCAGCGTGTCTCCCTGGCGCATCTTGACATGCCCGAAAGCCTCGAACGAGTTAGTCTGCTGGTAGTATAGTGCGCTGTCGCATGTCAGGTGAGCCCCTTTGTGCAGGAACGCCACCTTCCCTTTGACGAACTGTGCGTCGGGGTGTTTGCCGTATATGTCATACGAGAGCTCATTGGCGTGTTGCAGGTAGACCTTTGTGTCGGTAGCCTTCTTCTTTGCCCTTCCGCGTTTCTGTGGCCCCTGTGCGCCTGATATCCAGCCTACGACAAAGAGGCATAGAGCTGTCGCGATGACTGCCCTATGCCATAGAGTGTTGTCAGATATGTTCTGTTTCATTCTCATTCACATGGTGTTGGTATGATGTGTCGTGGAGAGTGATGCGGCGGCTGTGGTGTCGTTGTCAGCCTGGTGTCATGGCCAGCCGTTACGTCCTGTCCGTCAGCATGGTCTTCCGTCCGTTACTCCTGCACCCATCCGTCGTACTCATAGTCGCCGTTCTTGTAGCGGCTCTTCATAGATATGTACGTGTTCTTTATCTTGTTCTTCACCCATTCGTGTATGAATTCAGCCTTCCGCTTGCTCAGCACGACATCCTTCATGACCTGGAAGTCCTCGGTTATTGTGGCGCGGTGTCCCTCGACACGTGACTTCAGCTTCACGACGGCGCACACTGTCTTGCCGCGGTTGTTTGTCATTGTGAATGCTGGCGACACGTCGCCGACCTTCATTTTCTCTATTACCCTTGCCACCTCGGTAGGGAGGTCCTGCATGCGGAACTTCGATGTGCGGCCGTCCTCGGTAGAGTTGAACATGAGTCCCTTATTGCTGCGTGTGTCCTTGTCGTCAGAGACGTATGTCGCAGCCTCCTCGAATGTGAACTTCCCATTAGCCATCTCTGTTGTCAGGGAGTCGAGCATATTGATGCCCTCGTCAATCGCTTCCTGGCTTACACGTGGTTTGCGCAGGATATGGCGCACCTTTATCTTGTCGCCACGTTTGTCTATGAGCTGTATGATGTGGAATCCGAACTCTGACTCCACTATCTTTGATATCTTCCTTGAGTCAGTAAGGTTGAACGCCACGGCTGCGAAGGCAGGGTCGAGCATGCCACGTCCGGTATAGTCGAGCTCACCGCCGTTGCGTGCTGTTCCCGGGTCCTCTGAGTAGAAGCGGGCGAGGGTCTGGAATGTTGTCTCGCCTTTCTGTATGCGCTCGGTGTATCCGCGCAGCTCGTCCTTCACACGGTTTATCTCCTCGATAGGAATCTTCGGTGTGCGTGTGATAATCTCCACCTCCACCTCTGTCGGCACATAAGGTATGCTGTCCTCCGGCATATTGCGGAAATACTGTCTCACCTCAGACGGGGTCACCTTTATATCCTCCACGAGTTTCTCCCTCATCCTCTGTGCCAGCTGGCTGTTCTTGTAGTCGTCGTGCAGTGACTGGCGTATCTTTGTCAGTGGCATCTTGCGGTATTCCTCAAGCTTCTCTTTCGAGCCTATCATTGATATCCAGTAGTTTATCTGCTGCTCCACGCCCTGTGATATCTCAGCCTCTGTCACCTCGATACTGTCGAGAGCGGCCTGGTGGAGGAAGAGTTTCTGCACAGCTATCTGCTCTGGCAGACGGCAGTCCGGGTTTCCGGGCAGTGTCATTCCCTCCGCCTCATACTGTGCTCTCAGCTGCTCGACATCAGAGAGGAGTATCGCCTCGTCTCCGACGACCCATATCACCTCGTCGGCGACAGTCTTCTGTGGCACAACAGTCTCTACGTCCTTCTTCTCCACAGTCTTAGCTGTGTCTGTTGTCTCGTCGTCGGCTGTCCTCGCCATGCTATGGTGTGAGACGCCTGCTGTTATCGCTGCCACGTTGGCTATAGCAGCAGTCAGTATGATGAAAAGTGTTTTCTTCATTTACGATGTGTTCTGCGTGATGTGCCACGGCGTGTCCTGTGTGTTGCCGGCACGTTATTATGCTTATGTGGTGGGTTAGTGCTTGTTTACTGTCGCCACAACCTCTGGGTAGACCTCTACGGTGTATTTCTTCCTGAGAGCCTCCACCCATGCTTTCTCGAGAGCGTTCTGGTAGTCGGTTGTCACGGCGCTCCTGACATCGGCCATCTCCTTCGGAGCCTTCAGTTTCTTTCCGTGGATGGCGTCGTATGGATAGTCCTTGACAGGCTTCACCTTGACATCCTTGGCCTTGAACACGAGGCTGTCGACCAATGCGTTGTCGCCTTTCTTGAACAGTCCCTTCTCTACACGTATGCGTATTATGGAGTCGCCGTTGAATGTCTTGCGCAGCGTCTCGTTCCAGTCCTCAAAGGCGAGTCCCTTGACGCTTTTTGCCACAGCCTTTATGTCGGCCTTGTCCTTCACATGGTATACCATGCCTTTGAATCGCGGCTCGTCCCATTTGTATTGTTTCTTGTTCTTCTTGAAGAAGGCTTTCAGTCCCTCCTCGTCCTTCGAGCCTTTCTCCCACACCTCTCTGTTGCTTATCTCGTAGAGCAGCAGTCCGTCGTGGTATTCCCTTATGAGGTTCTTCAGCTCGGGGTCCTTTGCCTCCATCTCGGCAGCCTGCTCGTCCATTATCTGCTGTGCGGTCTTTGTGTTTCCGCTCTCCTTCACCATCTCCTCGACCTTGCGGTTGGCTATGGCGTCGCGCAGGTTGCGTCGCTCGATGAATTTCATTATTGCGGGGCGCAGGGTGTCGTAGGGGTCTATCTGCTTCCTCTCCATGACCTTTATGATATGCCATCCGACGGGTGAGAGCACCGGCTTTGATGTCTCGCCGTCCTTGAGGGCGTAAGCAGCCTTGTCAAACTCCTCGAATGTCTGTCCGTGGGATATCCATCCTATCACGCCTCCCTGTTTCGCTGCCCCGGGGTCCTCTGATTTCTTAGAGGCCAGCTCAGTGAAGTCGGCACCGTTCATGAGGGCGTTGTAGAGCGAGTCTATGCGTGCCTTCTTTGCCTTCTCGGTCTCCTTGTCGGCGTCGGGTGACAGGCGCACGAAGATATGAGCCGGCTTTATCAGTCCGTCAGGGCCTATGCGTTTCGCCTCGTTGTCATAAAGAGTGTGTGCCTCGGCCTCCACATCAGCCTCTGTGACGAGAGCCGGGCGTATCTGCATGTCGCGGTACTGGCGGAACTCATTCTTGTATGACGTCAGCGTGTCCATCCTCTCGTCGAGAGCTGCCTGCACCTTCAGCTTGTAGTTGACGAATAGCTCGACGTACTCCTCGACATTCTTCTTGTCGATGACGCCCTCCGAGTTGTTCTTGTTGTATGAGTATTCGAATTCAGAGCGTGTTATGTCTTTCCCGGCAATCTTCATTATGACGGGGTCGTCGGTCTGTGCTGTCGCTGTCGTGCAGCATAGTAGAAAAGCTGCGATGAGAGATTTTGCGTTCATTCTGCTGTCGTTTGGTATTGTTCCTTTTGCTATGGGCTGTCTGCCGTCCCTATGCCCATGGTGTGGCGTGGCAGCTTCCATGGCTGTGCTGGGGGCGGTGTCGTATCGGTCAGCCCGGCGGTTAATGTTGTCGGGGGCATGGTGTGTGTCCCCTCCAGGGTTATTGTGTAGATACGGACAACTTGACAGAAAGAGTCGCCATTGTCCCTTCCGGGGCTATGGACTCCAGTCTGTCAAGTTGTCCATGAGTGTATTATTCGTGGCGGCTGTAGTTAGGCGCCTCTGATGTTATGGTGATGTCATGAGGGTGTGACTCCATCACTCCGGCGTTTGTGATGCGAGTGAACTTGGCTTCGTGCAGCTTCTCTATTGTAGCCGCTCCGCAGTATCCCATGCCTGAGCGCAGACCGCCCACGAGCTGGTAGATAACCTCCTGTACTGTTCCCTTGTATGGCACACGTCCGGCGATGCCCTCCGGCACGAGTTTCTTCGCGTCGACTGTTCCTGACTGGAAGTAGCGGTCCTTCGATCCGTTCTTCTGGTCCATGGCCTCGAGCGAGCCCATGCCACGGTACGACTTGAACTTACGTCCATTATATATTATGGTGTCGCCAGGGCTCTCCTCTGTTCCAGCCACGAGCGAGCCTATCATTACTGACGAGCCGCCGGCGGCTATCGCCTTGACGATATCGCCCGAGTAACGCAGTCCGCCGTCAGCGATGAGAGGCACGTCTGTGCCCTGCAGCGCCTGGTAAACGTCATATACGGCAGAGAGCTGTGGCACTCCGACACCTGCCACGACACGTGTTGTGCATATAGAGCCTGGTCCGATGCCTACCTTTATGGCGTCGGCACCGTTCTCGACGAGCATTCTTGCGGCAGCCCCTGTCGCTACGTTGCCCACGACGATGTCTATTCCGCTGAATGCCTTCTTGGCCTCCACGAGCTTGTCGATTACACCCTTAGAGTGTCCGTGGGCGGTATCTATGATGATAGCGTCGGCTCCGGCGTCGACAAGAGCCTGCATGCGGTCGAGCGTGTCGACTGTGACACCGACACCGGCAGCCACGCGGAGGCGTCCCTTCTCGTCCTTGCAAGCCATCGGCTTGTCCTTGGCCTTTGTGATATCCTTGTATGTGATGAGTCCGACGAGGCGGTTGCTGGCGTCGACAACAGGCAGTTTCTCAATCTTGTTCTCCTGGAGTATCTCAGCCGCTGCTGCGAGGTCAGTCTGCTGGTGGGTCGTCACGAGGTTCTCTGAGGTCATGACCTCGTCGATAGCCTTATCCATGCGGCGCTCGAAACGCAGGTCGCGGTTTGTCACGATGCCTACGAGATGGCCCTCGTCGTCGACCACGGGGATGCCTCCGATGTGATACTCGGCCATGATGGCGAGAGCGTCAGCGACAGTCTTTCCGCGGCGTATGGTGACAGGGTCGTAAATCATGCCGTTCTCGGCACGCTTCACGATAGCCACCTGGCGGGCCTGCTCCTCGATTGACATGTTCTTGTGTATCACGCCGATACCACCCTCACGAGCGATGGCGATGGCCATCGACGACTCTGTGACGGTATCCATGGCGGCCGTCACGAATGGGATGTTCAACTCGATGTTTCGTGAAAACTTCGTCTTCAGCTCTACTGTGCGGGGCAGTACTTCTGAATACGCTGGGATAAGAAGGACGTCGTCGAAGGTCAGACCGTCCATTACAATTTTATCTGCAACAAAAGATGACATAGTGCTAAAATTTTAATTGCGTGCAAAGTTACCAAAAATTCTCCACATATTTAATTATTATTCCCGAAAATAAATATATATGAAGAATAATTAACTTTTCTCCATTCCTCTCCGCGCCCCTCCCCATAGCCGCCCTCACTGCCGGCCGCCGTCACGCCAGCTCCTCTTGGCGGTGTGGGAGCGGGCAAAAGCTGACGGGCAACACAGAGACTCCGCTGTCCGTCTCCCGCCATAGAGGCGTTCTCCCGGCCTCCACCGCCCTCGCTTCCCTTCTCTCTCCTGAGCTCAGGGATATTGCTTAAATGATGCTGTAATGCCGCTTTATTGTGTCATTGCCTATAAATGATATTGTAAAGACTGAGTAATTACAATATAAAGACTAAGTAATTACAATGCAAAGACTGAGTAATCGAAATATAAATACTCAGTAATAACGTGTTAATATGCAATATTCCGCATCGTGATATGCTACCTCTGGGCTCGCTATGATATGTGCTCTGCATGCCAGAAAGCCGAGATGTCTTTGGCGTGTCATGGTGGGAGGCAGGGCGAATGGAGGAGTGTTGCCCTCCTCAACATGGTAGGCGAGTCAGGCGATGCGGGTGGGAGACAGGTCGAATCAGGGCGCGTTGCCCTCAGCTTCATCCCGTTCTGCCCGTCTGTTTCCCTCGCATTGTTTTCTTCTGTCCTGCTGCCGGCTGGCATATTTTTGTTGCATAATCAGGTCACGCTGTCAGTTGCCGTGTCGGAGAGGGTGTTTCCCGCTGCGCTCTCCTGTTGTTTTGTATGCGCTTGTGCCATTGTTATAGGCATGATAATGGTGCTGGGGGTGCCTCTTGGATTGATATATATCATTTTTACAAGCAAAAAAGAGAGATATTCAGTCAGAATATTTTGCAGTCTCATGATAAAGCAGTACCTTTGCAACCGCTTTTGAAGAAAAGCTTCGATCATTGTAACGACAGTTACGGGCGCTTAGCTCAGTTGGTTCAGAGCGTCTGCCTTACAAGCAGAGGGTCGGGGGTTCGAATCCCTCAGCGCCCACCAGGGGTGTCCCCCGTAGTTCCTCAGGGAATTGCGGGGGAATTTGTTTTTAGATAACGAATCACAGTATGGAGCAATCGGCGGCAACTGTTGGCCCACCCGGCCATGGTCTCACGCGACGGCCGATGCGTAAGGTGCAAGGGCAAACCCTCTGCCACCCCTCACCAATGAAAGGTATGACAGGCGTTGTATGCAGGATACAGCGACCACCCATCCAGGCTTCGCTTTTGGTATGGAGAGGAGCCGGGACAGTATGACACAATAGAGGCACAGGCATGAGAATGCCGGCAGCCGAATCACAGGAAACATGCAGATATGCTATGTTGACTTATTAAATATATATAAATTAAGGTAGAAAAGAGCCAAGGAAAAGAATTATTGTATTAACTTTGCATAGGATAGGCTGCGGCTCGGCAATACAGAGCAAGCTCTATTGCGCTCACCTTGCACTATCTTCGCAAAATAATATCGTATCTGTTTTTAAGGACCATGACACTTGAAGCATTAACAGCCATATCGCCGATTGACGGGCGATACCGTGGCAAGACAGAGACTCTTGCCGACTATTTCTCAGAGTACGCCCTTGTCCGTTACCGTGTGCGTGTTGAGATAGAGTATTTCATCACGCTATGTGAGCTCCCCCTCCCACAGCTCGCATCGTTCGACCATGCCCTCTTCCCTATGCTGCGCTCCATCTACGAGACATTCACCGTAGCCGACGCACAGCGTGTCAAGGACATCGAGAAGGTGACAAACCATGATGTGAAGGCTGTCGAATACTTCATTAAGGAGCAGCTCGACGCCTTAGATGCAGAAGGCAAGGTGGCACATGGCTATTTCGAGCCGTTCAAGGAGTTTATACACTTCGGCCTCACATCCCAGGATATAAACAACACAAGCGTGCCACTCTCCATCAAGGAAGCCCTTGAGCATGTCTATTATCCACAGGTGGAGGAACTCATACAGCAGCTCCGTGACTATGCTGAGGAGTGGAAGGATGTGCCCATGCTCGCCAAGACCCACGGCCAGCCAGCCTCTCCGACACGTCTCGGCAAAGAGATAATGGTCTTCGCATACCGTCTCGACGAGCAGCTCCAGCTGCTGAAGCAATGCAAGCATACAGCAAAGTTCGGCGGTGCGACAGGCAACTACAACGCCCACCATGTGGCATATCCCGACTATGACTGGCGTGCCTTCGGCAACCGTTTCGTCAGCGAGAAGCTCGGTCTCGAGCGTGAGCAGTTCACGACACAGATATCCAACTATGACCATCTCGGCAGCATCTTCGATGCCATACGCCGCATAAACACCATCATCATTGACCTCGACCGCGATTTCTGGATGTATATCTCCATGGAATACTTCAAGCAGAAAATCAAGGCAGGCGAGGTAGGGTCGTCGGCCATGCCACACAAGGTCAACCCGATAGACTTTGAGAACTCAGAGGGCAACCTCGGCATAGCCAACGCCATACTGCAGTTCCTCGCACAGAAACTCCCTGTCAGCCGTCTGCAGAGAGACCTCACCGACTCTACCGTGCTGCGCAACATCGGCACACCTCTCGGACATGGCGTCATAGCCATACAGAGCACACTGAAAGGCCTCCGCAAGCTCATCCTGAACCAGGAGGCCCTGCAGCGCGACCTCGACAACACATGGGCTGTCGTGGCTGAGGCTATACAGACAATACTCCGCCGCGAGGCTTACCCGCATCCGTATGAGGCACTGAAAGCACTGACACGCACCAACAAGCACATGACCGAGGAGACCATACACGAGTTTGTGAAGACTCTCGACGTATCTGACGAGGTGAAGGCAGAGCTCATGGCCATCACGCCATCAAACTATACAGGCATCTGACAAGCCGCCCAGGCATGCAGACGGATAACAACAATAAAGGACACAATATACAAAGAAAGAAGAAACCATTCACCATAATAATCAAGCACAAGGCTCGCGAGAGTCATTTTCATTAACCCAATCACAAAGAACAACAATGGAACAGGAATTTGACAGCACAAAGCATGAAAACAAAGTAGATGACAGCCGTGAGGGCTATCAGAGACCATCGTATACAAAAGAATATAGCAGCGAGGGCCGCCCGCAGCGTCAGCGCATACGTACCCCGATACGCTCGGCATACCCTTCTGACCGCCAGCGCTACAACAGCGACCGTGAGGCAGGGGCTTTCCGCCCAGAGGGCTTCGGTGGCGGACTGGCAGCTGATGGCGACCACCGTCAGCAGTACCCACAGCGCCCACGCTACAACAACAACTATGGCGACCGCCAGCAGGGCTACCGCCCACGCTACAACAACGACGGCGAGGGCTATTCACCACGCCAGCAGCAGGGCTATCGTCCACGCTACAACAACAACTCTGAGAGCAACGGCCAGCAGGGCGGTGGTTACAACCGTGGCGGCTACAACCAGCAGCGCGGAGGCTACGGCCAGCAGGGCGGCGGATATAACCGTGGTGGCTACGGCCAGCAGCGCGGAGGCTACGGCC
>SAMEA3663208__coassemble_104_pt1 | contig 49406 bp, 35 predicted proteins | sample SAMEA3663208__metabat2_high_PE_004 | metagenome-assembled genome bin SAMEA3663208 (sample SAMEA3663208) | pig gut metagenome | biome: pig gut; feature: pig-associated habitat; material: faeces | place: China | collected 2013
AATAGGTATTAGTTTTTAAGGTAAAAAGATTGTTTTCAGGATAACGATTGCAAAGTTACATGCTTTTTTTAATATATGCAAATTTATTAACTGTGTTTTTTTGTGTGTGATTTACTGTGTGCGCACACAACAACAAATATTAACATTTACTTTCCTTGGTTAACCTAAAATCTCTCTATTTTTTTGATTTATCTCAGAATATAAGATTTATATAGATGCCAAATTATTAAAATTGTCAAAACACAATACCTGTTGTTTTATTATTCTTATCATCGGGAAACAACGAAATCTTGCAAATGTTCCTTTTCATGTATCTTCTTTTGATGTAAAACACACAGAAATTATCCTGTTTGATGCGGACTGGACACAAACAACTCATATCCGTGTCTTTATCCTATTGTTATAATATTGATGTGATAATGGTATTACTATTCTTGCTTCACCCTCAGAATACGGAGTTAAGGACTATTGTCATTGAATTATCTGCTCTCCTGATGCCCACCTGTGCATCTTTATGTGGATACTTACGATGTGTACATTACCAAAAAACCGCTATACAAGTCTTTGCTTGCATAGCGGTCTCATGTATAGTGTGTTATTTATATCTTAGCCTATCCACTTAACGTAAGCGAAGTCCTGACGGTGAGGAAGGTCGGCATTCTTTGGATACATACGCACTGCAGCCTTGAATGAGCCTGCATTTGATGGTACGTAATGAGCCTCGAAAGTAAAGAGGTTACCCTCTGACTTAACCATCTCAAATGGTACAACAGTCTTTATCTCGCGGTCTGTTTCGCTCTTGTCATTGTTAAGGACAACAAGCTCAAGTCCTACTGCATCCTTGAGGCCCTGCTCGTCGATGACAAACTTGATGTCAACCTGCTTGCCTGTTGCGAGACCATCCTGAAGGTTTGATGATGCCTCTACAACGTGGATTGCGTCCCAACGCTCTGCTACTGTCTCTTTCCACTGGGCTATCTCTTTTGCCTTCTTGTAGCCGTCAGCGGCAAGCACTGCGAAACGCTTTGCCTCCTTGTTGTAGAACTTCTCATAGTAATCGTCGAGCTGACGCTTCATTGTGTAGTGAGGAGCGATTGTCGCGATGGAGTTCTTGATAACCTGGCACCAGCCCTCTGAGTATCCCTCTTCATTCTTGTTGTAGTAGAGAGGAATAATCTCGTTCTCAAGCATATTGTATATGGTTGCTGCGTCAAGCTGGTCCTGATAACCCTGATTCTGGTATGTGCGCTTCTCTGGAAGAGCCCATCCTGCTCCCTCACGATAGCCTTCAACCCACCATCCGTCAAGGACTGAGAGGTTTACAACACCGTTCATCTCTGCCTTCTCGCCTGATGTGCCAGAAGCCTCGAGTGGACGGGTAGGAGTGTTCATCCAGATATCAACACCTGATACGAGACGGCGTGCCAGCTGCTGGTCATAGTCCTCAAGGAAGATAATCTTGCCAAGGAACTCTGGACGCTGTGAAATCTCATAGATGCGCTTGATGAGACCCTGGCCACCGCCGTCGGCTGGGTGAGCCTTACCAGCGAAGAGGAATGTCACAGGATATTCAGGATTGTTGACTATCTTGTTAAGGCGCTCAAGGTCTGTGAAAAGAAGATGGGCACGCTTGTATGTCGCAAATCTGCGGCAGAAACCGATGGTCAGACCATTTGGGTTGATGCGTTTGAGAAGTTCGACAACGCGGGCTGGGTCACCCTGGTTACGGAGCCATACATCCTGGAACTTAACCTTGATATATTTGGCAAGCTTGTTCTTAAGCGTCATACGTGTTGCCCAGAGCTCTGAGTCTGGACAGTCGTATATGCCATGCCAGTAAGACTCGTTTGACTGGTCGCCGAAATACTTCTTGTTGAGATACTTTGCGTATATCGCGCGCATCTCTGTGGCGCACCATGTAGGGAAGTGAACACCGTTTGTGACATAGCCAACGTGGTTCTCCTCTGGCCAGTAGCCTGCCCAAATAGGAGCAAACATCTTCTGGGATACCCAGCCATGGAGTCGTGATACACCGTTTGACTCCTGACATGTGTTGAGAGCGAATGTTGACATTGAGAACTTCTCGTTGTGGTCATCAGGGTTTGTACGGCCCATGCCGATGAACTCATCCCATGAGATACCGAGCATCTGTGGGTAACCACCCATGTACTTTCCGAAAAGGTCTTTGTCGAAATAGTCGTGACCAGCAGGTACAGGAGTGTGACATGTATAGAGACCTGAAGCGCGTACGAGCTCAAGTGCCTGGTTGAATGTCAATCCCTCGTTTATATAGTCAACAAGACGCTGGAGATTGCAGAGTGCTGCATGGCCCTCATTGCAGTGGTATATGTCCTTCTTTATACCGAGCTTCTTCAATGTGAGCATACCACCTATACCGAGAAGAATCTCCTGCTTCAGACGGTTCTCCCAGTCACCTCCATAGAGAGCGTGTGTGATAGGACGGTCGAACTCAGAGTTCATGTCATTGTCTGTATCGAGGAGATAGAGCTTCACGCGGCCTACATTTGCTGTCCATACAGATACGTGAACCATATAGTTCATATAAGGAACGTCAACAATAAGTGGCTCACCTGTGGCTGGATCAAGAGTGCGGACAACAGGGAGAGAGTTGAAGTTCTGTGCATCATAGTTTGCTATCTGCTCGCCCTGCATCGATATTGACTGCTTGAAGTAGCCATAACGGTAGAGGAAACCTATAGCACACATGTCAACATTAGAGTCTGATGCTTCCTTTACATAGTCACCAGCAAGCATGCCAAGACCACCTGAGTAAATCTTAAGCACCTGGCTTATACCATATTCCATGCAGAAGTATGCTACAGAAGGACGGGTAGAATCTACAGGCTGCTTCATATAGTCAGTGAAGAGCTTGTAGACGTTCTTGACCTTCTTCATGATCTCCTTGTCATTAGCTGCTGCTTCCTTACGCTCATAAGACAGCTTCTCAAGAAGAAGAACAGGGTTCTCGCCACATTTCTCAAAGAGCTCTCGGTCAAGAGAACGCCAGAGGTCACGGGCCTCATAATTCCATGCCCACCAGAGGTTGTGAGCTACCTCATCAAGGCATTCAAGCTCTGCTGGGAGGCTTGACTTTACTGTCAACTCTTTCCAAGAAGGTGAGTTGGCATAATTTGCTCTGATTTTCATTGTCTTTTATATTTAGTGTTCTTTGTTCTTGCAATAATCAATGTTGCATAATCCAGCTACCCATTTCAAGGGGTGTATGGGGTGGCCCGGCCAGAGTCGCTATTATCCCCTTGCTGCAGCCTTGCGGAGAGCGAAGTCGTATGCATCAAGATAATACTTTATGAACTCGCTCCAAAGGGCTTTCTTTGACAGGTTGCCAGCTGCTGTGCGGGCTTTTTTCTTCTGTGATGGGCTTAAATGGGAGTATTTGATTACGGTATCTTTGATCGTATCGCATACCTCAGAATAGTTGTAGTCTGTGCGATGGATGGTCTTCACGCCATCTTCAATCTCCGACGGGCTGCCCTTTACAGTGTTTGCCCATACTCCGAATCCTGCAAGGTCTGTAGTGATACAAGGCACTTTGAATGCAATCGACTCAAGTGGGGTATAGCCCCATGGCTCATAGTATGAAGGATAGACAGACAGGTCTTTGCCGATGATGATATCGTAGTATGTCATGTTGAAGATACCGTCGTTGCCTGTCAAGTAGCATGGTATGAGCACAACCTTCACTTTGTCCTCTTTGCGATTCCATATGTCGTAATATTTTAGGGAGTCAAGGACATTGTCGTGGGACATGTTGTTTAGCCAGTGGGTGAGCACTGGATAATCAAGTGGGGTATCGTATGTCTCTCCTGTGGACAGACGCTTCTGCAGATCCTCACGGGCTGAGCCTACCCATCCTGGTACCTCAACAAAAGCTATAGCCTCTCCTGTAAAACGATCATCTCTCAGCAGACGCATCATTGATTCGATGAATGCGTCTATGCCTTTGTTGCGGAACTCATAGCGTCCGCTTGTGCCTATTATAAGAGTGTCATCGCTGAATGTCTGGCCAAGAAGACAGTTGGCTACTTGTAACATCTTCTCACGGGCATTCTTGCGCTTGCGTGAGAATGTGCTTGACTTAGGGACAAAATCATCCTCAAAACCGTTGGGCAGGACGACATCACAAGGTTTGTCAAGAAGTTCATGGCACTCACGTGCCGTAATGTCTGATACTGTAGTGAAGCAGTCGGCGTACTTTGCAGACTGTTTCTCTATTGAGTGCTTTGACTCTACGTTCAGCTCAGACGCCATCTGGTCGCCATTATATGCCCATAGATAATCGTAGAGTGGCTTGTTGTTTCCTGCAATGGAGCGGCCTATGCTTGTCGCATGTGTTGTGAATATTGTTCCGACCTTTGGAAGACGGTTGTTGATGCGAAGCATACCAAGCCCGCACATCCATTCATTTGCGTGATATATTACCTTTTGACTCGAAAGTCCGAGATACATGTAAAGGTCCTCTACGACAAGCGAGGCAGCGTAAGAGAACATGCTTGCCTCGTCATAGTCACCATAGGCATGCAAAGAGTCAACCTGATATTTCTCCCACATCTCTGCATAAATCTCATTCTTCTTATCGAAATATGGGTTGAAATCAACTAATACAGCAATGGGGCTGCCTGGTATAGTCCAGCGGCCCACCTTTACTTTTAATCCTTCTGCTTGTGCTTTTCTCTCCCAGTTCTCAAGGAGAGTCGGGTCTGGTGCGAAATATGGAGACTGTTTTTCTCCCCAACAGTCTGGACCGATGAATATTAACCGGTCATTAAGCATGTCGTGTAATGTCTTTGCACGGGTGGAAAGGACCGTGTATATTCCTCCCACTTTGTTGCAGACTTCCCAGCTTGACTCAAAGATATAATCTGGTAATATTTTTTTCTTATCCATTAATCCTTTTATAAATCTGAATGCAAAGTTATTAAAAAAAACTTAATTTTGTGGTTTGTGGTTATATGTTTTATCTTTTTCAGTGTTCGAAATTGATATATATTATCTTGAATTCATAAAAAAAGCTGCATGTGATGCAGCTGTGTTGCTTGCCATAACATCCACATAGTTATTTACATACGGTTGTTTTGTTATGGTCGAAGAAGTATTGTCCTTTGTTCTTTGTGAAGTGCCAGAATCCAATGGCATGCTCGGGACAATAGTGGTAGCACGCCATGCATGTCAGACAACGTCCTGTGTGTAGCCATACTGGGTGACGGCGGTTACCCTCCTCAGTAGAGTCTGACATGGCCATGTTGCTTACAGGACAATGCTTTACGCATTTTCCACAGCCTATACATCGGTCTTTCATGACATGGAAACGCTTGTCTGTTATAAGCCATGAGTAGAATATGCGGCCAAAGACACGACTGTAAAGGTGTGGCATGGCACCACGCTCGATAGGCATACGCACGGAGCGATGGTCGACAAGGATGTCTGCAAAACGCATTACCGTACCACGGGCTTGAAGCTTTTTCTCAGCTTCACGCAGTGGACGGTCGACATCCATGAATGGTAGTCCGACGTATGACTCTGGCATTATGACAGAGCAACATGTGCTGACTTCTAATCCTTTGGAGATGAGGATGTTTTCCAATTCATCGGCATATTCGCCACAGCTGTCACCACATGTGAGGAGAAAATATGTGTATATGCGCTGCCTAAGACGTTCACGGGATGTTCCATCGCTGTTCTGCGGCAGAATTATGTCCATGTCTTCAATGAACTTTCTTACTATTGGCTGGACACGCCATCCATGTACTGGCAGACAGAATCCTATCCTCTCGCCTTCTTTCAGGTGAAGGGTGTAAGGGCTGTCCATGACATCTGTGATTTTTGTCAGACGGTCATTGATCGTTTCTGCAAGTTGCTTTGCTGCCCAAAGGGTATTTCCTGTGCAAGAAAGATAGAATATCATGCTTGGTTTGCTTTTGTATTATTGTGTCTTGAATGGTTTTCCGTGCACATCAGTCAGTGCCGGATATTTTGCTTTGTTTGAGCCACCCATTACCTACAATAATATCAGTCGGGTGTTGTGCTTGTGCTCTGCGGTTTGTTATCTATAGTCTTTTGGCGTATACTTCAGCGTGAGTAAGATGGTCTTCGGGTCTTTCTTTGAGCGGCATATGTAGGAGAATGAGAATCCCGCTTCCTTGTACCGCTTCATTTCAGTATTCTGCCTGATTGACTCAAGCAGAGATTTGTGTATCTCCTCGTTATGCTCTCTTATACCCTTCTCGTCGTCAATAATTCCTGTAAATGTGAGATATTGTGTCCAGGTGCGTGTGTTTCTGTCGAAGACGATACTGTCAGTAATGACATCATTCTGTGGTGGAGTGGGGCAGTGTTTCTCTGTGTACTCTCTTGCCTCGCGTTCTGCACGCTCCTCCAATGATTCCTGGCATGATGTCAGTGGTGCTGACATGACCATCAATGCACCGAAAAGAATGTTCTTAGCTAATCTCATACTCTTACTCCTCAGTTATTTTTCTCAGAGCCTGTGCCAGCTGGTCAGGGCAGCTCGTTGATTTGTATCCACATCGTATGCCCTCAAGTCGCTTTATCACGTCTTCTGTCTTCATTCCACGTACGAGTGATGATATGCCCTGCTGATTGCCATGGCAGCCACCGATAAACTCAACATTGTTGATGACCCCGTTGTCGTCAACAGTTACATTTATTAGTTTTGAGCATGTTCCTGTGGTCGGATAGTTGATTGTCTTCATGTTATTATGTGTGGTTAGTTGTGAATATTACCACCGTGTTGTCTGATAAAAATGATAGGCTCACGTGTTTTGTGACGGTCTTGCTCACTGTCAGCTCTGCCTGTAATCTTACTGGCATGTTATGCTGTCGGAGTCTCTTCACATGATAACAGGCATTTACCTAGAACAAGTCCTTCTTCATCCAAAACTGTTGTGTATAGCCTTCCTATACATATTTATCTATGACATAGAGAGGCTAACATCCGTTTGTCATGCCGGTTGTTAGCCTCCTTATGTATTTCATTATTTCATGTTTGTATAAACGTTCTGTACGTCGTCAAACTCTTCGAGCTTCTCAACCATCTTGTCTATAGTGGCGCGCTGCTCGTCGTCAACCTCTTTAAGGTCGTTTGGTATGTAAGTGAACTCTCCTCCGACATTCTCGAAACCATGCTCCTCAAGATACTTCTGTATCTGTGCGTAGGATTTCGGGTCGCCGTAGATTGTCAGTGTTGTCTCACCTGTCTCCTCGTCTGTCTCCTCGTCGAACTCGTCGTCGACATTATAGTCGATAAGGTCAAGAATCAGCTCTTCCATATCAACGTCGTCCTTCTTCTTGAATGTGAACACACACTTATGGTCGAAGAGGAAGCTAAGAGAGCCTGTAGTGCCGAGGTTTCCTGAGAATTTGTTGAAGACGGAGCGTACATCAGCCACAGTACGTGTTGTGTTGTCTGTCAGAGTGTCAACGAAGACTGCGATGCCATGAGGGCCGTATCCCTCGTATGTCACTTCCTTGTAGTCGCTCTGGTCTTTACCCATAGCGTTCTTTATAGCACGCTCGATGTTGTCCTTAGGCATGTTCTCACGCTTGCAGACAGCGATGATAGAACGCAGTGTAGGGTTGTTCTCTGGTTCTGGGCCTCCTGCCTTTACTGCTATTGCGATTTGTTTGCCCAGACGTGTGAATGTCTTTGCCATGTGGCCCCAACGCTTCATCTTGGTGGCCTTACGGTATTCAAATGCTCTTCCCATGTATATTCTCTTTATGTTTTGTTATTCTTCAGTTCCTTTCTTGTTTCTGATTTGGTATTCAGAGAATTGCTTATCTCAACTCAGCACCGAGCTGTTTCTTTATGTTGTTAATCAGCTTGTTCATTATAGCGTCGATAGCCTTGTCGTTGAGAGTCTTGTCTGGATCCTGCAGGATGAAGTTGACAGCATACGATTTTTTCCCCTCAGGGAGATTCTTTCCCTCATAGACATCGAACAGCTCTACGCTCTTAAGCAGTTTCTTCTCTGTGTTACGGGCAATGCGCTCTATCTCCGCAAACTCTGTCTTTGTGTCAATCAGCAGCGAGAGGTCGCGGCTAACGGCTGGGAACTTGCTCACTTCCTCATAATGGACGGCATGTTTCTTGACGGCCTTGCATAGCTGTGCCCAGTTGATATCAGCATAGAACACCTCGTTCTGGATGCCGAAGCGCTTCTGTATTGCTCTGCTCACGATACCCATCTCACATATTACCTTGCCTCCGCGGGTCATGACTTTGAGTGCAGAGGCGAAAAGGTCTGAGTCTGAGTGCTCCACGACTGTCATCTGTGGTGTCAGGCCTACTCTTGTGAAGATATTGTCTACATTGGCGCGAAGCTCATAGAATGATGTGTTCTCGTCAGCATGTATCCATGAGCCCTCTATCCGCTTGCCTGTCATCCAGAGGGCGAGATGGTTCTCCTCTGTATAGGCACGGAGAGGATTCTCGTCCTCATGCTTCTCCTTGTTGTATGAGTAGCAGTTGCCTACCTCGAAGAATCGGAGGTTTGGATATTTGCGGTTAGCATTGCGTACGATAGACTCAAGGCCTCCGAACAGCATTGTCCCGCGCATGACATTGAGGTCTGATGAGAGTGGGTTGATGATATTCACGAGGCTCTCTGTCGGTACAGAGGCCAGTCCGTCATAGTAGGCGGCCTTTGTCAGAGAGTTGCAGAGAATCTCACGGAATCCTGCACCGACAAGCTGTTCTGACACAAGATTCAGCATCTTGTATTTCTTGTCCTCATCACCTTTTATGACGAGTGACGATTTCAGCTGTGTTGGAATCTCCACGTTGTTATATCCATAGATGCGCAGGATATCCTCTACGACGTCACAAGGGCGCTGCACATCCACGCGATAAGCGGGGACAGTCAGCTCCAGTCCGCTTTCTGTCTCGCTGTCTATTGTCATCTCGAGCGATGTCACTATCGACTTGATGGTCTCTTTGCCAATTCTCTTTCCAATGAGAGAGTCTACATAGTCGTAGCTGAGCGATACCTTGGCAGGTGTCATTGGTGTAGGATACTCGTCGCGTATCTCCATTGACACTTTGCCACCTGCAAGCTGCTGGCAAAGTATAGCTGCCTGCTTGAGGGCGTATATTGTGCCTTCTGGGTCTATGCCACGCTCAAAGCGGAATGATGCGTCTGTCGAGAGACCATGGCGACGTGCAGACTTACGTATCCATGTCGGATGGAAATAAGCCGACTCAAGCACAACGTTCTTTGTTGTCTCGTATGTTCCAGAGCCTTTTCCGCCGAACACTCCTGCTATACACATTGGCTCTTCGGCGTTACATATTGCGAGGTCATGTTCGCCAAGGGTATGCTCCACCCCATCGAGTGTGATGAACTTCTTTCCCTCGTTCTTGTCTTTCACTATGATATGGCGTCCTGTCACCATATCTGCATCGAAGCAGTGGAGGGGCTGTCCGTAAGCCATCATGACATAGTTCGTTATGTCTACGATGTTGTTTATTGGGCGTAGGCCTATGATGTTCAGTTTGTCCTTGAGCCACTCAGGTGACTCCTTCACCTCAACTCCTGTCAGCGATACGCATGCATAGCGCTTGCATGCCTCTGTGTTCTCTATTGTGACATCGATAGGGAGGGAGTTGTCGTCTACATGGAAGTCCTTACAGTCAGGGCGGTGCAGTGTCGAAGGCTTCCCGTTACTTACGAGCCATGCGTTGAGGTCACGTGCCACGCCATAGTGTGACAGTGCGTCAGCACGGTTAGCTGTTATGTCCACCTCTATCAGCCAGTCGCTCTCAAGATTGTAGTATTCAGCAGCAGGCTGTCCCACAGGTGCGTCCTCTGGCAGTACGATAATACCATCATGGCTTGTTCCAACTCCAATTTCGTCCTCGGCACATATCATGCCGTTCGACTCCACGCCGCGCAATTTTGACTTTTTGATGACAAACTCCTTGTCGCCATCATATAGGACGCATCCAAGGTCAGCGACGATGACTTTCTGTCCAGCCGCAACATTAGGTGCTCCGCACACAATCTGCTGTGGCTCACCCTTACCGAGGTCCACAGTAGTGATATGTAGGTGGTCAGAGTTCGGGTGCTGCTCGCATGTCAGCACTTTGCCTACGTAAAGCCCTTTGAGACCTCCTTTAATAGTCTGTACCTCTTCGAGGGCATCGACTTCAAGACCTGTTGATGTCAGAGCCGCACACACCTCCTCAGGTGAGAGGTCGAAATCAACGTATTCTTTTAGCCATTTATAAGATATATTCATTGCTTCAGAGAAATTTACAAATTACCGTGCAAAATTACTATAAAATTCCGAAACAAGCAAATATTTTCCCCAAAAAGCTAACGTTTGGCATCTTTGCAACAGTCATAATGATGGTAAGAGGTTGAGAAGCTGATGGTTATTGGCTTTTACTGTCGGCCATAGAGCTGTTTTGTCATTGTGCTCACATACCTTAATGATACGTCACATCATAGCCGGTTTTCCCTTATTGTTGGTAGTGGGCATTCTGTCTGGATGATAATTCTTCTGCCCATAATGTTGTGTATCTCGCCCTTTATTATTAACTTTGCATTCTATATCTCACATAGGGTTATGTGTCTGCTGTCGTAGGGTACAGCCGCGAGATAATCCTTTTTGATATGGGACACTCACTGTTGACTAATAGAGAAAGAATGAAAGACTCGTTGATAATTGTTTCAGGAGGTATGGATTCCATAACCCTTCTTTACGACCGCAAGGAGAGCATCGCTCTCGCTTTGACGTTTGATTATGGCAGCAATCATGCACAGAAGGAGATTCCTTTTGCCCGTCTCCATTGTGAGCGCCTTGGTATTGAGCATATTGTCATTCCGTTAGGATTCATCCATGATTATTTCAAGAGCTCACTCCTGGAGGGAGGTGATGCGATACCTGAGGGCCATTATGCAGATGATAATATGAAATCAACTGTTGTCCCGTTCCGTAATGGCATCATGCTCTCTATAGCATGTGGCATTGCAGAGAGCCGTGGACTGAAGAAAGTCATGATGGCAAACCATTTCGGCGACCATGCCATTTATCCTGACTGCCGTGCTGATTTCGTCTCTTCCATGTCTGAGGCCATGGAGCGCGGCACATATGAGCACATCAGGATAGAGGCTCCCTATACAGGCATATCGAAGACAGATATAGCGCGCCGTGGTTTTGTCTTAGGCATTGACTATGCCGAGACATGGTCATGCTATAAGGGAGGTGACAAGCATTGCGGCCGCTGTGGCACATGTGTCGAGCGCAAGGAGGCCTTGCGTGACGCCGGTATTGACGACCCTACGGAGTATGAGAACGTTTTCGTTAAGCTAAATGAGCAGAGCTCAAGCTTGCTTGAAAGCTCTGCCATGGCGAGAAAACGAAGGTGAAACCAACTGATGACCTGTGCCACATATCCTTACCGTTCACAAAAGCAAGTCGGACAGTCATTGTGGTGATAGCAGGTTGCTGTATATCATAGGAATATGCCTGCATAATGTGAAAAACGGGGGCACACTGCAGATTGTATACTGTGGTGTGCCCCGTCATCTTATGATGAGATTTTCTTTGCAGATTTTCCACGTTTTCTGGAGAGTCGTGGTTTGCCTGTTGGCTGGTTGCCACATATCTTCTTATGGCATATTCATCCATGGTGGACATATAATTGGACGAAAAAATATGCTTGTTTGTTTGTCTGCTATTTAACAGAAACATTGCGGATGACGAAAGCCCCCTCGCCGTTGCCCTCCTTGAAATCGAAGTTAGTGGAGATGGCATCGAAAGGTTCGAAGGAGAGTGTGAAGTCGGTGAAGAACAGTTTGCCCATAATACCTTCTGTGACTGCAGACGCTTTCTGTTGGGGATAGGTGTTTTCGTCGAGCGTGATGCCGTTTGCGGCGGTCACTTTGTGTCGCTTTCCGTTGGCTTCAAGGTATGAATCCTTGGCGATGCGGAACCAATAGCCTTCCTTACCGTAATAACGGAAACTGACGATGGTGCCGTTGGCATCAGCATCGACTTGCCTGATGGCGAGTTGAAGGTTGGCGGTATTGTCTTGCTTAGGGCCGTTGATGGCACAAGCCAAGCCCATAAACCATCCCACACCATAACCAGCACCCTTCCAAAGAATGCGCTTTTCGGGCGTAATCAGGACATAATAGGGTATAGCCCTCATATCACAATAGCTGTTCTCAATGTCGCCCTTGCCCATCTTGCCGTCGTTCCAGTTCTTCCAGACGATGTTCTTGCTGAAATTGTCCTCTTGCCACGCAGAGTGCTTATCCTGATTGATGCCGACGATTTCCAACTTCCCTAGCGATTGCTTGTATGCCGCTCTCATCTCTGGCTCAGCCATACGGCAGGGACCGCATCCCAGACTCCAGAAATCGAGTAGCACATATCGGTCGGGCTGTCCCAGCACTTCAGCGAGACGATGCTTCTGACCCTGCATGTCAATGAGCTCTGCATCAATGGCCTCCTCGCCTACTTGCAAGACATGTGGCGGATAAACCTGACTGTGTATCAGTGCCAGTTGTTCTTCAAACCCATTTGGCGCACGGGCTGCGGTGGATGCCTCCAATTCCTTCAACTGCTCCATATACGGGAAGTCCTTAGGATAGTTTCTTGCCATCATGGCCACACCTTCCAATTCTTCGAGCAACGCTGCATCTACTGGCAATGAGGGAAGAACGTCCATCGTTTGTTTCAAATACTTCATATAAACAGGCCGTTCTTCGTCCCACGGATCATTGGCAAGATCGAGTTGCAAAAATTCTGCCAGCGTGTCATGACCATATTCCATAATACGGCTGAGTGTCTGCTGTTCAGGTAGCGGACTCTCCACCTTCCACAATGGGTAGAGACAGTCCTTACCCGTTACTTTTACGTCGACACCAGGTTTCAGCCAAATGGTCATCAAGTGATTGGGGCATCCTTCTCCCCGAAGGGATAAGTAACTCTTCGCGAGTTCTTCAACCGGAATTGTCAGGGTGAAGTGTCCACCGATGACCGTGTCAGATGCCACGCGCACATTGTCGATAGAAGATTCGGCAACAGTACCATCCTTCAATGCGGGCGAATAGCCCGTGATGGTTGCTGTCTTTGTCTGTGCCTGCCCCAACAATGCGACGAGGGCGAGCAGGATGGTGATGATGGTCTTCTTGTTCATGATTATTCCAATTTATTTGTTATCGGGGAAAATCTCTTTGAGTTTCTCTTTCAGTTCGTCAATGCTGTTAGGCACGGCAATGATGGTGCCGTCGCGGTCGATGAGGAATAGGGCACTGCTTTGAGTGCCGTGCTTACGGAACACACCGAACTCGTCATCAAGGTCAACGAGACAAAGCCAGGGAAAAGCGTGACGCTCGACGGACTTGCGCATAGCATCGGTGGACTTGAATTCGTGGGCGAGGCTGAACACGTTCAGATCACGATTGCGGTACTCGTTGTAGATGGGGATGATGTCGCAGGCGTCGCGGATGCAGGGCGAACACCATGAGGCCCAGCAGATGACGAGCGTCAACTTTTCCTTATAGTATTCAGAGGCGTGGACTTGCTGCCCGTCCATTGTTCGCACGTTGTAGTCGTTGTACTGTCGCCCGCAAATCTGATAGCCCCAAGCCTCTTGCTTGGCAATACGCTGATGCACGGGGTGGTCAGGATAGAGTGCGGTGTATTGGTGATGGTAGATGTCGAGCATAGCGGCGAGGCCAGTGTCGTTGAAGTGAAACCCTTTGAGCCGCCCGTCGAGTTCGAACAGGAAACCGAGCATCGGGTGGGCTTTGTAATAGTCGATCGTCCATTGGTGGTATTCGTCTTCCAGTTCCGCCATCTTCTGCTTGTCGTTATCGTCCAGTTGCTCATAGGCAGGTCGGAACTTTACTTCGGCGGCTTGCTCCATAGCGTGCCACGCCTGATATTCCTTACCCGAGGATTGAATGTCGAACTTGTCACCATCGAGCCGGATGGTAATGGTCGCGCCGTCCTCCACGAAGAATTCTCCTGAGCGGAGGGTCATGCCCTTCTCCATCACCTCGCCGAGGTCCACGATGTGCCAGCGCTCTATCTGTGCGTCCTCCACGTCGCACTCAAAGCGTCCGTTCTTCAACATGGGTCGCAGTGTGCTGTTCTTCGGGTCTTCGCCGTCGCGGTATATCCTCAGTTCAATGGACGTTGTTCCTTCTGCCACCGTGCCAATGACGTGACACCTCACTTGACCCTGCCCCGCCACTGCGACGAACGCGATGAGGATGGTGATGATGGTTTGCTTCATATAAATAATAAACGAGCATGGGGGACATATTGCAGATGTGACTCTGCAATAAGCACCCCATAAAAGTTTTATGGTTGGTTTCACCTTCATTTTCTCGCCATGGCATAGTCTGAGTAAGCTCAGCCTCTGCTCATCTGGCTTAACGAAAACGTTCATTCCCGCTTTTTTGTTTTCCTGTTTACCGTAAGCCGATAGAGAGTCGTTGTCCTCGCCAGTCGCTTTTGGAGTGGTTGCGAGAGATATCCCTTGGGTGTATTATATAGACAGTTCCTCAAGCACTCGTATGAGTTTCTTGTCGAAAGGCTTGTCTGAGCGTATCGCTTCAGAGAGAGGCACATAGACCACCTCGTTGTTCCTTACGCCCACCATGATGTTTCTCTGTCCCTGCATGATGGCCTCTATGGCTCCCACTCCGGTACGTGAGGCGAGGATACGGTCACGGGCAGTAGGTGTACCACCACGCTGCAGGTGCCCAAGAATAGATACTCGCACGTCGTAGTCAGGGAACTCGTTCTTCACGCGGTCAGCATAGTACAGGGCGCCACATTTAGGCGACTCAGACACGATAACGATACAAGACTTCTTTGACTTGCGTATGCCTCGTTTCATGAATTCAGCCAACTGGTCGACATTTGTTGACTCTTCTGGAATGATGGCAGCCTCTGCTCCACACGCTATTGCAGAGTTCTGTGCGAGGAATCCGGCGTCGCGTCCCATCACCTCGACAAAGAAGATACGTTCATGGGACTGTGCGGTGTCCCTTATGCGGTCGACACATTCCATGATGGTGTTCATTGTTGTGTCGTATCCTATGGTGTTGTCTGTGCCATAGAGGTCATTGTCTATGGTTCCAGGCAGACCGATGCAGCAGATGTCGAATTGCTGTGCGAACTTCATTGCGCCGGTCAGCGAGCCGTTACCACCAATGACAATGAGGGCGTCGATACCTTCCTTCACGAGGTTCTCATAGGCTTTCTGCTTTCCCTCGTCAGTAAGGAATTCCTTTGAGCGTGCTGTCTTAAGTATTGTGCCGCCCATACCGATGATACCGGATACATTCTCTGTAGTGAATGTCTTTATCTCACCATGCATGAGTCCCTCGTAACCACGGTATATTCCCTTGACGTTGAAACCCTGTGAAATGCCAGCTCTTGTCACGGCACGTATTGCGGCGTTCATGCCTGGAGCGTCACCGCCTGATGTCAAAACACCTATTGTCTTAATCTTTGCCATAGTGTGATTTGTTTTATGTGGGTTGATTCTGTACGTCCTGTCAGATTTCGCGATAGCTTCTATCATATCAACATGAAAGATGGTGAAGTAGCGTAGCGTGTCACACAACTCATACGTCTTTCGGGATTTTAGAGATGCGAATCGTGGAATGAGATAAGACACCAACCCTTGATAATTAATCTTTTGGTGGTGGGGATTTGGAGTTCCCACCTATAGTTTCTGTAGTTGTATTTTGTTCTTTATTATGAATTGACTTTGTCTTCGTTTTCTCGCCATGGCAGAGCTTTCAAGCAAGCTTGAGCTCTGCTCATCTGGCTTAATGAAAACGTTCGTATGTTGTCAGCCGTTCTGCTGGTTATGGGATTTTGTTATCCGTGGAGTCTGTGCCTGATTGCCGGCCCTCATTCTTCCCTCCTTGTTGTGCGTTCCTTATCCGTTTGGAGATGTCTTTAGCTTGTTCTATTTCTGTCAGAAATATATAGCCTCGGCTATGAGCACGGCAAGTCCGAGTAGGGCGCCTATGACCACTTTCGGGGTGAAATGGCGTGCATACCATCCCAGTGTGGTGCTTTTCATTGAGAACATAGCCAGTCCGGCAAGCGATCCGATGCCGAAGATTGTGCTGCCGACAGCTGTTGCATAAGCTATTGATATCCAGTACTCCCCATTCTGTGCCAGTTCAGCTGTTCCCCCTATATTATATAAGGAGAAGAATGCAGCAGCTGTGGCGAAGGGGTCGAGCACGAGACTGATTATTCCGGCTATTAATGGCCCGACGGCTATTGTCCACACATCGCCCATAGCAGCGACACATTGTCCGCCCAGCCACAGTCCTGCTCCTGATTCTGTCAGTATGCCCATGACGAGCATGATGCCCATGACGAAGAGCATCATCTGGAGCATTCCATACTGCATGGAGAGTTTGCTTCTGCCCTGTATCATCTGTTTTTCCCTCACGAGCTTGCAGTTGAAAGCCTCGTTGACAATCCACAGGAGTGAGAGCACACACAGTGCTCCGACAAATGGTGACAGCCTTGTGATGTTATGGAATGTTGGTATGAACCATAGTCCGCCAATGGCGAAGAAGAACATCAGGACTCTCTGCCAGATAGAGAGGTTGGTATCGTCGCCACGGTAAGGCAGGGCATAGCTCTCGAGGTCTATTCTCTCGGGCAGCGATCTTGACAGCAGGTATGTCGGCACGGCCCATGCGACGAGACAGGGCATGGCCATCCAGGCAGAGAAATGGCTTGGTGTGACAGCTCCGATATGCCACAGCAACAGTCCGTTAGGGTCTCCTATGACGGTCAGCGCTCCACCGATGTTCGCGCTGAGCACTATGACAGAGGCGAAGACTGCTCTCTGTCTGCGGTTGGGGAGCATCTTATGTACAAGCGCAAGCATCATTATTGTTGTCGTGAGGTTGTCAAGGTTTGCGCTTATGATGAATGTCAGAATGGCTACAGACCATAGCAGGCGGCGGCTGTGACGTGTCTTTATCCATTGGGGTATGAAGTCGAAGCATCCGTTATTGTCCAGAATCTCCACTATTGTCATAGTCGATATGAGGAAGAGGACGATTTCTGCCGCTCGCCCAACATATTTCAGGAAGATGTTCTGTGATATGTATTCCTTCACGGAGACACTGTCTGCTGTTGTGCCTGAGAGGAAGTCCAAGTATTCAGAAGAGTGTTGTGACATGACGAAATCAGAGCCGAAGCAGACATATAACACCCATCCTAATGTGCCAGCGAACATTGCCACGGCTGATTTGTTTACCGAGGTGAGAGGTGATGCGGCTATGAGCGCAAAGGCCATAACCATAAGTATGGCGAGAATAATTGTCATGTCACATTGTGTTTACAATACGATGCAAAATTAATAAAAACTTTCTAACAATCAAAATCTTTACTTACATTTAACAACCTTTTTTATACGACTGTCATACTTCTGTCATTGTTCTGACGTGTCTACTGTAGTCTTCCTTGTCTCTGTTCTATTGTTTATTGCCTTGGTGTCTGTATTGTTCTGTTGTGATGTTTCTGGCTTCTGCCTGTCTTCTTCCCATACGTCTCTTGCCTTCTTCCAGCCATTTCACTTTTCTATACCTTATTATATAATTATATTTGTCCGGCAAACTGTCTCAAGCCCTTGGCATAGTGGTCATTTAGCAATGGGCCACACTTCCTGTCAAAGTAGCGTGGCTGTCCGGTAAACCTTTCATTTCTCATCCTGATGATTTTCCGGATGGTGATGTCCGTAAATGAAAGACTCCGGCATGATGCTTGTCAACATCAGCCGGAGTCATTATAATATGGTATTTCTGTTCTCTCTTATTTTAGAAGAAGAGGTAGCGGTTGTCCTTCACTTTGGCGTTCTGGTAGAGCTCCTGCATGAAGTTAGCAGCGTACTGGAGGTGACGCTGGCGCTGTGTTGCCTCAATAGTCTTCGCGTCGAACTTAATCGGACGGTTCTGCTTCTTGCTCACCTGGAAGAGGTAAACGCCAGCGAGACCCTTCACAGGATGGCTTGCGAAAGCTCCTGCCTTTGTGGCTGCGATAGCGCCAGAGAGGGCTGGCTCGGCAGCGCCTGTAGCAGCGATGAATACAGGAGCAGCGAATGTTATCTGGTTGACAGGAGCGATTTGTCCGCCCTGGGCCTTAGCTGCTGCGATGGTCTTAACCTTCTCGAGCTTGTTCATGAGGACCTCAGCCTGCTTGTCGCGGAGAGCCTCGTTCTTGCAGAACTCCTTGACGTTAGGATCGTCGAGAGTGCGGTAGCCTTTCTTGTGTATCTTTGTGAGGACAGCGACAAGGAGGTTGTCGTTGTTGCCACACTCGTAGAGAGGTGATATCTTGCCTTCCTCAGCCTCGAAGACCCACTTGAGAGTCTCGCGTGTGGCACGCAGTCCGGCGATATTGTGCTGTGATGTGGATATGTCGCTGAGTGGGCGTACCTCATATCCATACTTCTTTGCGTTCTTCTCGAGCTGCTCCTCGTTCTGTGACTCGCTGACGAACTGGCTGAACTTGTTGTAGGCCTGTGAGTATGTATCCTTTGTGAAGTCGATGGTGCGCTTGATGACAGCAGCGACGTACTTGTCCTTCATAGCCTTGCGGTCGAGCACCTGTACTATTACATTTCCTGATGTCAGCTTCACGTTGGCTGTCTGTCCGACACCGAGTGTTGTTACAGTTGAGAGGTATGTCTTAGAGTCCTTGTCCATTGTTGCAGAGTGCTCGTACTGTGCACCTGTGAGCCATGTCTTCTCTCCAGTCTGTCCATACTTCTTGGCGAGGGCCTCGAAGTCAGCGCCACCGTTCACAGCGTTGTATATGCTGTCTGCCTTTGTGCTGGCAGCCTCGGCAGTCTCTGCGCCCACCTGTATCACGCGGAACTGTATTGAATCAGGCATCTGCTGCTTTGAGTACAGGCGTATGACGTTGATAGTGTTGTCGGCCTTGTTCTCTACTGGTGCTGTCACAGAGCCTACAGCGATAGAGTCAAGACGCTGTGCTATATCCTGTGGGAAAGCCTCCTTTGACTGTGGCAGACCTAAGTATGTCACCTGTGACATGCTCTTGCGTACAATCTCTGTTGGGTCGTCGGCTGTAGCGAGCTGGCTGGCAAAATCGTTCACCTGCTTGTTGATAGAGCTGCGGTCTGCTGCGCTTGCTGTCACCTGCTGGGCCACGAACTTTATGTCGCGTGTCTCCTCTATCTGTGCGAACATCTCTTTCAGCTCCTCGTATTTAGCCTTGATGTCTGACTCCTCAACCTTTGCCTCGTTCTCCTTTACTGATGAGTAAGGGAAAGCGGCTACAGTAGCTGAAGCCTCCTCGTTCTCGTCCTTGAATGCCATCTTTGCCTCTACAGGGTTTGAGAGGAGACATCCGGCGAAGAGAGCCTGATACTTCTGGCTGAGTGTCTGCTGGCGGAGAGTCTTCTCGATGAATGTCCAGTACTTGTACATTATCTCATACTGCTCGACAGCCTGTGGGTTGGTGTTCTTCAGCTGCTTATAGTCAGCGAGGAACTTCTTCAGCATGTTTGCGTCGAAGCGTCCTGTCTGCTGGTTTACGAACGGGGTCTGTGCGAGGAGAGGGTTTGTTCCCTCCTTGAGGATGTTCTGTAGCTCCTGGTCAGTCACTGTAAGTCCGAGCTCCTCAGCCTCTTTCTCGATGATGGAGGTCTGGACGTATGTGTTCCATACCATGTCCTTCACCTGGTTGAGCTCTTCCTCTGAGAGGTTATCGCGTCCTTGTGTCATTTTGATAACCTGCTGATACTCGTCGAGAAGAGCCTGGAACTCCTGGACGCTGATTTTCTTTCCGAGTACCTCACCGACCTGCTGACGGCTGTCGTTACGCATAGAGTCGGTAGAACGTACAAGTTCTTCTGCAATGAATGCGAAAAGGGCGAGACCGATCACGCATACGAGAACGGTACCCCAGCTTCGAATTTTTCCTATTGCTGCCATTTGTTTGTTTTAGTTTTTTTATTATTTTTATTGTTTTTCCCTGTATGGCGGTGTACCATGCTTTGTTGTCGTCTGCCGCTGCTTGGGCAGGCTGTTTTGCGTGGTACACATCTTATAATAGGGCATAACCCCACATTTAGCGCACAAAATTACAATAATTTTCCTTGATATGCAAATTTTAAGTGTAAAAAGATTGTGTTCCACAGATATTTAGAGCTATAACTGACAATCTTGCAATGTTTTTCAGCCAATAATGTGCCGCTGTGCCATTTGTGTCTGACTGTGTGTGTTTTGCTGTGCCTGTTGTTTTTCCTCATTATGCTTTCTCTCCATTTCTTCCTCTCCTGTATTTTGTTATACAACACATGACAGGCTCCCCAGCCGTTTGTGGGAGCCTGTCATGTGTGTGTGGTTTTCCTGTGGGTTATGTTGTCAGGCGGGTTTTGTTGGAGCTTGGTATATGGACTCTGCCAGCCCCTCCATCAGCAGCAGGGGGATAATTGCATGCCTCCATCCCCTCAGTACTGGCTGATGATTCTTTTCCTTTTAGCTTTCTTGCTCTCCTTGCTTCTTGTGGGCAGCAGTTTGCCAATGAGCCATACTGCGGCGCCGAGGACATCGAGTGCAGGCCTGTTTGCTGCCTCCGAGTTGCTGATGAGTCCGGCGGTGGTATGGTCAATAGGCGCTATGAAGCTCATGGATTTTCTGTTGCCCCATACGACGACTTCGTCAAGCCGGTATGCGTCGCGGAGCATGTGGATAGTGTCCTTCATCTCCTCCGGCCTTATTGTCAGCGTCATGTAGCCAGGCTTTGCCACGGTTATTCGTCCTGCTTTGCGTGGCACACGAGCCTTGCCGTCCCACGTGGTTTGTGTGACGAATGTGCTGTTGCCAGACAGTGTGACATCTCTCAGAGGGGTATTTGTGCCAGCCTCTGCAACATTGACCGTAATGCTGTCAGTGTTGTTAATGACGGGAGGTCTCGTCAGGACAGATAGTAGGATAAGTGTCAGCATATTATGGATATTGTTTTCTCGCAGCCTCACACGGATGGTCACGGAGTATTACGGCTCTTCTTATTTGTTGATACAACGGCTTTCCTGGAATTTCCCATGGGTAAATCCATATCCAGGATACTATGCGGACACCCGTGTGAGAATCCCGCCAACTCGTCAACTTGTCAAACTTTCCACTTGCCAACTATTCGTCCGTCACGACGACACCTTTCTTCTTTGCCCCGTCCACCTTTGCTGTGCATGGCTTCCCGAGTCTGACGTGTCTGAGGTGTTCTGTCTCGTTGACAGCCGGCATCTTGTCGAGAGCCTCCTGGTTGAACGCTCCGTCGCCCTTGTATGGGTTTATTGTGAAGTATGCCACGCCCAGCGATGTCATGTTCTGGAAGAAGTGTGTGCCCTGCGACGGGTCTATGCGGTAGTTTGTCAGTCCGCATTCGACAATGACCCTTGCTCCGGATATCGCGGGCCATTTGACAGGAATGCCCAGCCATGAGTCGCTTGAGCCCCATCTGCCTGGTCCTACCAGGATGTACTCTCGTCTCTCCTCGAGCATCATCCTGTTTATTCTCTCCACCTCCTCAGCTATGACGGGGTTTGACGATGCCGAGTAGCCGTCGGTCTTGACATAGACGATATCGTATATGTCCGGCATTATTCCGTGGCCTATGGCGTTCTCTGAGCGCAGTATGATTTTCTCCTCTGGTATGTCGTTGAGGTCCTCGTCGAGCACCATCTTGTTGTCAACCATAGGCCTTATCTGCAGGAGGAAGAACTCTCCTGTGCGGTTGTCGTTGACGTTGGCGGCAAACTCTATCTCCACCGGGCGCTTCATCTCTTCCGAGCCATAGTGTAGCACGCTTTGCAGAATCTCAGGCATCGGGAGCACACCATGCTGTAATATTCCGGCGAACGAGATAATCTTTCTTGACGGCCCCTCATAATATCCGTCGCGGATTACCTGGTCGTATGCGTCGTAAGTCGACGAGAGCCATTGCAGCACCTTGTCCTTGTCGGCCTGTCTTACAGGTAGATTCAGCAGGTTGAAACCGTCGTCGGTCTTGAAGTTGAGGTCTGTCTGGCTGAGGTCGAGGGCGAGGAAACGTGTCTGTGTCTCTCTCAGCGCTATCTCCATCTCGCTCATCTGCATTATCTTGTGAGGCTGGTAGGGGTCGACACGCAGTGTCTGTCCGCCGTCCACGATATATTTCCCGAGTCCGAGAGCCATGTTCACTATGCCCTCCTCGGCCTTCTGGTCGTCGATGGGGTAGTAGTTTATGGAGCGTGCCACGCCCGAGACGTGCGGGTAGAACCTTGTGTCGTGTGCCTGCCCGACCACCTCTTGTATTATGACCGCCATCTTCTCCTGGTCTATGACATTGCTCGTGGCTGTCATATAAGCCTTGGAGTCTTTATAGTAGACCGAGGCATAGACTGATTTTATGGCATCGCCAAGCATCTCAAGGCGTGCGTCGGTGTCCTCCTGCGGTGGTATCATGTATGTGGAGTATATCCCCGCAAACGGCTGGTAGTGTGAGTCTTCGAGGAGCGACGACGAGCGTATGGCGAGCGGACCAGGCACTACACTGAGCATGACGCGGCAGTCGTCGGCCAGCCGCTCGGGCAGATGCGCGTTGAGGACAGCCCTCAGTATCTCCTCGTCGGGCACATCGGAGAGCGCGATGCCGTAGAGGTGGTTGCGCTCCATGAACTCGTCGAATATGTCTGTACACAGCACAACGGTCTTCGGGATTCTCACCGGCATGCTCTCAAAAGCGTTGAGGTCCTGGTGGCGCTTTATTATGTTGTCGAGGAAAGCGAGGCCGCGGCCTTTGCCGCCGAGCGACCCCTCGCCGATGCGTGCGAAGTTGCTGAACGTGTCGAAGCGCTCACGGTGGAAGACAGCCACCACGCCCTGGTTCTTCATCCTGCGATAGGCTACGATGGCGTTGTATATAATCTCGCGGTGCTTGTCGACATCCTGGAGCGACTGCCATGTTATTCTCTTCAGGAACTCGGATATCGGGAACAGGGCGCGCGAGCAGAGCCAGCGCGATACATTGTTGTGTGTGATATGGTAGAGCAGGGCCTCACGCGGCAGTGTGAAGATATTGTCCTGCAGCTCCTTGAGGTTGTGTATGCGGACGAGAGGCTCCATTGTCTCCGCGTTCCGGAATATGAAGTCGCCGAATCCGAACTTGTGGAGGATGCACTTGCGGAGGTCATGGTCGAGCGATTTTGAGTTCTTGTTGATGAACATAGCGTCGAACTGTGCCACGTAGCGCTCGTTCTGGTCCTCCGAGGAGTCGAGGATGAGCGGCACGAAAGGGTCGTGCTCCCTTATCGCCGATAGCAGCATAACTCCGGCATCTGACTGGGCTGATGTCCCCTCGGCCATCGGGAAGCGGCAGTCAGATATGACACCGAGCGTGTTGTCCGAGTATTTCTGGTACATATCCCATGCCTCGGCATAGTTACGGGCGAGCACAATCTTCGGGCGTCCCCTCATGCGCAGCGTCTCCAGAGTGTTGTTCAGAGCCTCTGTGGCGAAGTTCAGCGACTGTTGCAGGACGAACCTGTAGAGCATGGGGAGGAACGATGAGTAGAAGCGTACGCTGTCCTCGACGAGCATAATCATCTGCACTCCGGCCTTCACGTCGGCATCGAGATTCATCTTGTCCTCGATAAGCTTGATGATGGAGAGCAGCAGCTCTGTATTGCCAAGCCAGCAGAAGACATACTCGAAGGCCGAGAGGTCCTCGTGCTGCATGCGCACCGACACTCCGTGGGAGAATGGTGTGAGCACCACGATAGGTATCTGCGGGAACTGTGCCTTTATACCGCGTGCTATGTCGAAGACATCGTTCGACTCGGTTGAGGGCATACAGATGATGAGGTCGAACGGATGTTGTGCGACTTGTGTGACAGCCTCCTCGCGCGATGCTGCACGGAAGAAGCGCGGGGGGTATCTCAGTCCGAGTTTCGTGTATTCCTCAAAAAGCTTCTCGTCGATGCGCCCGTCGTCCTCAAGCATGAAGGCGTCGTAAGGGTTGGCAACGAGGAGGACATTGAATATGCGGCGCTGCATCATCGACATGAAGTCAGTGTCGCGCAGCATCAGTTTATGTGATAAAGGCATAATAGATAGGTTTTTCTTTTTCGTTCATTACAGGGCCGTGCTGCTTCTGGGACGGTCAAGCCGTTCATGTAAACAAGGCTCTGCTCATCTGGCTTAATGATGGTTCAGTGAAATATTGACGCCTGCAAAGATATGAAAAACTATTCAAAGTGCCAAAAGTGGCTGTGAAAATCAAATTCTGTTTGAAATATATAACATTTGTTTTGTTAAGCCTAATGGGCGATGATAATCTTGTTTCACCTACAATTTGTTAGCGGGAGGAAGAAAAATGAAGTGACCTCTGCTTTCACTCCGTTCTTGTAAATAATACAATTCGTTATCTCTTGCAGCGTTTATGATACAAACTGAATATATAATTACCGAGTATATATCATGTAATTACTCAGTCTTTATATTGTGAATACTGAGTAAATAAATAATAAATACTCAGTCTTTACATACTGATTACTTTGTTTTTGAATTATAAAACTTAATTTCTCGCATCATAACTTGCTGTGTTACTTTTTGCTCGAGATATTGCCTTGCAGGTGTATACACACAATACCCCCATCCATTTTCTATATCCAACAAGGCGGACTCTTAATGGATGGGGGCTTTTAAATATCCTTTTTTCCTGTTTCTTGTAATTACTGTCCGGTAAAACTTTATGATAAGTAGCTATTCTTCTACTGGACTGCCAATGGGGAATTTGTATACACTATGGCTTAGATTATTGTCCAAAAGTTAAGTCTCGAAGAGACGCGACTGTTAATAACCGACGCACGAGCGAGAGGAGAGCGGAGCTTGCTCCAGCTATCCCGGGCGAGGAGGAGGAAGACAAAGTCCTCCCCCCACCTTACCACTCAGTCACTCCGTTCCCTCGTTTCCAGGTGGGGTTATTTACGGTCACGCCCCTCTGGGGCTGTGGACAAGATTCTTTGCTTTATAATTCGCTATACTGTTATACTGAATAGTAGATAAATTGCCGGACAGCCACGCTAATTTGCGTGAAGGAGGCTTGCTCTTTGTTAAAGACCACTATGTCAAGGCATTTAGAATGTTTACCGGACAGTAATAGTTTCTTATATTAGTAGACGAATGGCTGATATATGAGTGGGGTAGCCCGTTGCTTTCTATAAACATAACCACTGAATCTTTTCAGGAGCTTCAGAAGCAGCTTGGCGTAGTCAGAGGTCGAAGCTGTATTTTAGCATAAGCTCTCGTGGACGTAGACGTGTCAGCTGGTATGACTGAGTTGTAGTGCTTATATTAATCCGCTCATACGTCTTTGTGCCTATCAAGTTGTTTATTGCCAGCGACCACTCTGACAGTGAAGTCTTGTAGCTGACAGATATGTCACAGAAATAGTTTATGCCTAATTCGTGTTGGCCAGAGTCGTGGAGAGAGTTCTTTATGCCCAGCATGACAGCCTTCGTAGGGTAGAAGTAAACGTCGAGACTGTGAATCCAATATCGTGTCGAGACTGCTGACCATGCCTCGCCTGATTGCCTCTTCAGGTCAGTAAACCTCACTGTCGTGTTACCTTCAAACGATATCCACCGTGCCGGGCCCATTGAATAGTCCAATGATACCGACGTTCTGGTCATCTTGGCGTTAGAGAGTGTTGTGCCCATGAGTTGCTGCTGCTCGCTCTTGTCGTAGCGTGCTGAGATGCCGATGAATGTCTTTGCCCATCCGAAAGCCTTTGTAAGGCTTCCCGATACGCCGTAATTCCTTGTCACAGTGGTGGTGTCAGAGGCTGTCATGGTGTAGATGTCGTCGTTCAGGCTGTAATGGTAGAGCATATTGCCCGCTGTGCGGGTGAAGAATGGGCGTACATTGAAGAACATCCCCCATATAGGTTGTGAGAACTTGTATCCTAATGTGACGCTCTGCGTGTGCTGCATGGCGAGCCTTCCGCTGCCTGTGCGCTGTGTCCTGTAATCAGTGAAGAATGGCATGTCGGCCATGAGCGTCCCCTCAAGCGGCTTCTGCTTTATGCCGGCGTATGCGTTGATTGTCGAGAACGGCGACACTGTCCATGTGTAGCTCATCTGCGGCTCACACCACAGCGTTGTGAGATGTGACGTCCTGTATGTCTGTCTGCCCCACTTCACAGGGGCAGACAATATGATGCGGTGGCTCCGTATGACTATGTTTGCCGCTGGTGTCCAGAACACAGTGGCTTGCTGGTATGTCGCCTTGTCGGCCGGCTCAGACATTTCCATGCCGAGGTGTCTGTATTCTGCTCCTATCTCGTTGTCAATGTAGAAGTTGCCTGCCTTTATCTTGTGTTTCAGCGATGCAGAGGCATCGAACATGTTGAGAGTGATGTCCTCTGTGATGCCGTTTATTGTCAGCAGCTCATCTGGCAGATAGTTGTAACCTATGTGTGCCTTTGCCTCGACCACATTCTTGCGGTTTGAGGTGTGCGAGATGTTCAGGGTCTCGTCAATCCATCGCTCGCGCGGCTTCACCATCATCCGGCATTCCTGTCCGTTGATTTTGTCTTCCTCATTCGCGCCTCGGCCATTCAAGTAAACTTGACGACTCTCGGCTTGTCGTCGGTTTGTGCTGGTCAGTCCTGTTGTCTTGTTGAAGTCCATAAATGCGCTCAGGCTGTTCTTGATGAATGTCCTGTCGGCATTGAGCTGGTATTCCATGCTGCCTTTCCATTCGCTTCTCTTGTTGCTCAGATTGCGGTCTTCGGTTATTATGGGCATCCCTTCAATATACATATATGTTGTCGCTCTCGTGCTCTCTATGTCTGTCTCGTCGATGTATCCCGTGCCCTGCACCCTCAGGGTTGAGTTCTCTGATGTCTTCCACAGCCAGTTGCCGGCAGCGAGGTGGCTGTCGTTGAAAGTGTGGCGTTTCTTGTCCATGTTTGAAACAGAGTTTCCTGCAAGTCTCAGTATCTGTGTGTCAGACTCCTCGCGGTCGGCTCTCAGATACATGTTTATCTCGTTGCGGATGTCTTTTCCCGTGTTGTCATACTTGTACATCAATAGCGATTGGAATCCTTTCTTGAACATCATGGCCATCATACGGTCGTCAGATGTGAGCCTGTCGCCATACCCCACGCCAATATCCGCTACAGCAGTCCATGTGGCTTTGGCATTGTCGCACAGTACAAGGTTCAGCGCTGCCTGGTCACTGAATGATATTCCGCGTATGGATTTTATGGGCTGGTGGTTCTCTATGACCTGTACTTTCACCACTTTGTCAACAGGAATGTTCTTGTTTGCCACCCCATATTGCGCGCCCATGAGGTCAAGGCCCTCGATATAGAACTTGTTTATTGATTTCCCCTGATAAGCCACACTGCCATCACTCTTTACCTCCAGGCCCGGCATTTTGGCTATCACGTCGGCAATATTCCTGTCTTGCCCTTGTCTGAATCCCGCCACGTTGTATGTCAGGGTGTCCCCGTCCTGATGTATGCGACGCCCCTTTACCTTCACTTCTTTCAGCACATAGTCGTCTTTGGGCAGACTGATTGTCTGTCCGTTCCTGAATTTCACCACATCTATCCTTTGTGTCTTGTATCCTATGTATGATATGGAGAGTCTCAGCCCAGCCGTCTCCTTTGACGTGGAGGGCAGCGTCACGCTGAAACGTCCATCGGTGTCGGTGATGCCATAGCATACCATGTCTCCGGTAAGAGACGACTCGACGATGACGCTTGCGCCCATAAGGACAGCTCCGTCAGTGCCTTTCACTCTTCCAGTGATGCTCTGTGCCTTTGCCACAGTTGCAGAGACACACAGTAGAATCAATATCCACGGCCAGTTATTCCTCATGGTCTGAACTGTTATTCCTCATTGTCCATAAATAAAGCCGTCCTCTCGGGGTATGTCAATGGCCGCCCGTCGGGCCCGAATGCTTTCCCTGGAAGCCCCATCTTCTTCTCGAATGCGAGTATGTCTCTCGCCTCTTCACGCTTCATGTTCCTGAATTCGGCCCTGCTCACTTTGATATGCTTTGTGAGTTTGGGCGCTCTCATAGGCTCGTCGGCTCTCTTTATGTCGATACAGTCGAACGAGAACACGCCTGAGTCATCCTTGGCATACAATATCAGTCCTGGCAGCCCTCTGAGCATCCACGGGCCTTCTGCTATTGGCAGCTGCATCGTGAAATACGCCGTCCACACTCTTCCACGGTAGTTTGTTATTGCCCGTTTACATGGATAGTCGAGTATTATGGTGTCGCCAGGTGTTATCTCCCATCTTGGCTCTGTTATTTCCTCCTCATAGTAGAATTTCTTGAATGCATAGTCAGTCACAGTGCGTTTCCCCGCTGTCGGGTAATTGTTATAGAAATAAAAGAAACTTTTCGCGCTTGGATATTTGTCGCATAGCCTATGCAATGTCTCAAAACTGCCACCTATTTTCGTGATGCTGTCTGCTATCTCGTCACGCCTCTTCCTCCATCTCCCATAATAGAAGGTGTGTCGTTTACCTATTTCGAGAACCTTCTCGTCTGATAGTATCTGGTTCTTCTCGACATATTCCTTGAACTGCTCGATATAATAGACCTTGATGCTTGCCGTGTCTATTATCTGTCCCGACATGGGATGGAGAGACAGCAACGTGAGTAATATTACAATGTATTTGCGCATGAGAGTATATGAGAAATTAATTCGCATGAAAGGAGAATTGCCTCCTTTCATGCTTTGTTGCTTTTAATTTTTAGCAATCTTCTTTTGTGTACTTGTTGATGTAATACTCAATCTCTTCAGGAGTGGCATTACTTGGGATTTGATGAATTGTACCACATTCTGTGATGATTCCCTGATAGACTTCCTCGTCATCAACATCACCTTCTGCATAAACATTCAGTGCGAGTGTTCCTGCAAATGCAATTAATAATAGTTTTTTCATGTTAGTTCAATTTTAATTTTGTTTGTTATTAATAAATACATTGCTGCAATGTTCTTTTTCTGTTGTTCTTGTTGTATTTCACGTCTTTGGTATTACGGCGTTGTAATGTTGCCTGTTTATCTGGCAAGAGAGAAATTGCCTTCCAATATATATTCCCTCATAGTGATGATAATATCATAATCTCCATCTTCCAGATCTCCAATGAATAATGATGTGAAATTATCTGGGGCTATACAGATGGTGGAGACTAGAACTCTGTTGCCCATACTGTTCCTCAAAACTATGTGTGCAATCTCAGCTGTTTGGCAATATGATATTATTCTGATTTCCCTATCGGAATGGCATACACGTATAGGGAGTCTTGCAGGCGAGCGCTTAATGCCTTGCGAATTGATGTTGTCAGCTGGGCTCAATTCAATATCAATGTCTGTAATGTCATTTATATGACATACTGCATCACCTGTTAATAGCATAAAGCAGAAGATAAAGTTTGTAATATTCATTTGACTGTTTGTAACTGTGTTGTTTTCGTAAGCAAAGTTATACAATATCGACAGAACAAAGGAAAAACATGCCTGCTTTATGTTCACACTTTTCACATAATTTGTGTATATGGCTGTATTATAGACCTTTATGAAAGTCTAAAAAATCTCGATATAGATGTCAAATTCAGACGCTTTACAGTCTGTACCGTGTATCTTTTTATAGAGCCTTTTCTTTCTCATGCTTAGTGTGCTTGGACTGCATTTAATATAATAGCAAATCAGTTTTGGGCGCAGCCCGGTCTTGACCAAACAGCATAGCCGTGTTTCCTCTTTGCTGAGTTTCTTGCTGCTATGTTCTTTCAGGCGAGCAGTGAAGCCGTTGTACGCTTTGTTAACAGACTCTTCCAATAATATGAAATCCCCCTCTGATGGATTGAAGTTGATGCTATGGAACATTCTGTATATCTTGGAATTGACGAATTCATTAACAGATTCAGCCATGGTCACACTATTAGTTGCAGTCTCATGCTTGTCCTGCCAGTTGTTTCCTGCCTTGGGTTTCTCCTGCTGTTCTATGCTTACCGTATCTTTTTCATGCATCACCAGCATATTATCTCTTTCAGCCATAGCCTTTTTCCTCTCCCTCCTATTATTACGCTGATATATGATGCATCCGGCAATTACGAGTATGGCGACAGCCGACAGTAGCCATGTCGTAATCTCCCTATTAGCTTTTTCTGTTTTGCCTGCATACTGTTCTATAATCGCTTTCTCTTTGATATTAGCAGCATTGTCCAACATCTCTTCTTTCTCTTCTTGTCTGACAGAATCCTCATACATAGAGGCAAGCTCGTGGTATTTTGTTGACTCGCTGTCATTGAGCAAGCGTTTGTACATCTTTGCAAGACGCTCCGCTGCCCCCTTTTTCGTCTTGTAGTCCCCGTCGTCTATACATCTCAGATAGTAATGTCTGGCCGAGTCGGTATTGGCGGTCGCCTCGTAATAATTGCCGATAGTATAATAATAGGCTGCGGTATTGACAGCCGCGAGATTGTCCCTGTTGTCTATCAGTATCTGCTTCGCCTCTTTCAGCATACCAATATCTATATATGTGGCAGACATCTCAATCTCAACCATGTGCTGAAGGTCACGGTCGCCAATCCGCTTTGCTACTTCCACGGCATCCCTGTAGTATTTTATTGCAGTCCTGTCCTTGTGGTTGAAGGATAGGATGCGGCCTATGTTCCTTAATGTATATGCTGTCTCGTCTGGACAGTCAGAATGTAATGCGTATTTGTGGGCTAACTGATAATAGCCCAGAGCCACATCGTGCATGTCTTTCCACTGATAAATTAATCCGATGCTTGTAGCGCTTCTTGACTTGTATCTGTATGTTACAGAGTCGTTCCCCTCAACCTCTATTGCCTTTTTCCATGCAGCTATGGCTGATGTGCTGTGGTGATTGTCTTCGCAGACCCCTCCGAGCAGATAATATGCCTGAGCCAGCCTGTTAGGGCTTCCGTGCTGTTTGTAATAATCTGTCAGTTGTCTAATTGTGGTGTCCGATTCTTGCCTGATGTAAAGTTTATACTCAGCCTGAGTCTTGAGCAGGGAGTATAACATGCGTTCACTTTCTTCTGCATGGCTGATGAGAAAAGAGTCGCTCAAGAGAATCTTATAGGCAGAGTCGGGATTTATTTCCATGAGGCTGTCCGCTTTAGATAGCGTCAGCTCGGTTTCTTTCACTTCTCTGGCTGTCAGCCCGAAAGCTTTCTGTCTCCATTCTGTATCGCACGATGTCATCAAAACAGCGAACATCATTATTATGTGGTATGTGTTGGCGAAGTTGATTCTCATAATGGAAATTTGTTCAACATAGTTTATTATAGTTTATTGCAAAGTCTGATTGCCTATCGTATGCTGACCATGGATAAGCCCCGTATGTCATCATAATGTCTTGTTTCTTCTGCAAAGATAGTGAAAATCGAGCAAAAGGCAATATATGACAGCGTTTTTTTTTATTCAGATTAGTGTGTTTTCTCGCCATGGTAGAGTATTCAAGCTGCTCATCTGGCTTAACGTAAACGATGTAAAAATGTGGCTCTTTTCTTGCTGTGTTGTAGAAAATGACGTATATTTGCAAATGATTTTGAGTCGTAGGGTGGTAGAAAGCCCAGCCGTAATGGATCTTGCGGTGGTTATATGCCATGTCAAAGATACAGGCCGGCCACAAATTGAAGATAATAAAAAACACAGGAAAGAAAGAAAACTAATCCGGATTACAACAACAAATATAAATTATAGTGAACGATACAATCCTGAAGATCTCAAACGTCAGCAAGTCTTTCGGAAAGAAGGTTGTGCTGAAAGACTGCTCGCTCGATATACGCCGTGGCGAGTTTGTCACTATTCTTGGCCCCTCAGGCTGTGGCAAGACAACACTCCTGCGCATGATAGCAGGATTCGAGCATCCTACCTCCGGACATATCCTCCTTGAGGGCAAGGACATAACGTCCATACCGCCATACCGACGTCCGATGAACACTGTGTTCCAGAAGTATGCCCTCTTCCCCAATCTCTCTGTATATGACAATATTGCCTTCGGGCTGAAACTGAAGAAGTATAGCGAGGACGAGATAGACCAGCGTGTGCTTGACGCCTTGAAGATGGTGGGCATGACAGACTATGAGGAGCGCGATGTCACCTCCCTCTCCGGCGGACAGCAGCAGCGTGTCGCCATAGCCCGTGCCATAGTCAACGAGCCGCAGGTCCTGCTCCTCGACGAGCCCCTCTCTGCTCTCGATGCCAAGATGAGGAAGGATATGCAGATGGAGTTGAGGGAGATGCATGAGAGGCTCGGCATCACATTCATCTTCGTCACCCACGACCAGGAGGAGGCGCTGACACTCTCCGATACCGTCGTCGTCATGAACGACGGCGTCGTGCAGCAGGTCGGGACACCACAGGACATATACAATGAGCCGCTAAACCCATTCGTGGCAGACTTTATCGGCGAGAGCAACATCTTCTGTGGCACTATGTGCGGCGACTATGATGTCGAGTTCATGGGCAAGCACTTCCGCTGTGTCGATAAGGGATTCGCGGCCGATGAGCCCGTCGATGTCGTCTTGAGGCCAGAGGATATATCGCTGGTGGAGAATCCTGACAACGGGATGTGGCGCGGCACAGTGAGGTCGTGCATATTCCAGGGAGTCCACTATGAGATGTTTATCGACACACCCGATGGCTATGAGATACAGGTCCATGACTATAACCACTACGATGTGGGCAGGGAATACGGCATGACAGTCCAGCCCGAGGGTATACATGTCATGCACGCCGAGCGGCTATGCAACAGCGTCGAGGCCACTGTCATAGACGATGACCATATAGAGATGATGGGAGCGAGATTCCTTTCAAAGAGACACGGCAAGCACCACGGCGAGAGCGTAAGGGCAATGTTCGACTTCAATGTCGAGCTGACCGACAACCGTGAGGACGGCATGACATACGGTACGATACGCGTCATCCTGTATAAGGCCAACCATTATCACCTGACAGTAGAGACCGCTGACCACCAGATGATATACGTCGACACTACCGATGTCTGGGAGATAGCCGATGTCGTGGGCATCATTGTCATGCCCGAGCAGATTACTGTCGAATGAAGCCAACGTTTTCGATAAGCCAAATGAGCAGAGGCTGAGCTTGCTCAGACTATGCCATGGCGAGAAAATGAAGGTGAAACCAACGTTTTCGTTAAGCCAAATGGGCAGAGGCTGGGCTTGCTCAGGCTATGCCATGGATTAATATGAACATGACCGGGATGATGGGCCTACGGGCCGTATAGACATCTCCCGCTACCTCTCTGACAGATGGAAGCTGTGAATAATCCCCTAAGGCGGGGTATGTCGCACAATATGAGACACACCTGCCAACCGTCTGTCTGAAACACCAAATTGAAAAGATGATAAAGAAAATTCTGTCAGGATTCTCCATAGACAACCGCAAGAGCTGGGCATGGCCATATATCATATTCATGGCCATCTTCGTCGTCTTGCCCCTTATCCTCATCCTTTACTACTCGCTCATCGACACCTCAGGCAATCTCACACTGCGCAATTTCGAGAAATTCTTCCTGCAAACGGAGTCGGTGAACACACTCGTCTACTCCATAGGCATAGCCATGCTGACGACACTTATCTGCATCCTCCTCGCCTATCCCGCCGCCCTCTTCATGGCTGCGAGAGAGTACAAGGTGCCCCGTGTCATGACGGTGCTCTTCATCCTGCCTATGTGGATAAATATGCTTCTGCGGACTCTCGCCACTGTGGCGCTGTTCGATTTCCTCTCACTACCTCTCGACGAGAATGCCCTCCTCTTCGGACTGGTATATAACTTCCTGCCCTTCATGATGTTCCCAATATATAACACGCTACAGAAGATGGACCGCCATCTCATCGAGGCGGCACAGGACCTCGGCGCCAACAACTGGTGCGTATTCACCAAGGTGGTGCTGCCGCTATCCATGCCCGGTGTCTATTCGGGCATAGTGATGGTCTTCCTGCCCACCGTGTCGACATTCGCCGTGGCCGAGCTGCTTACAATGAACAACATAAAGCTGTTCGGAACGACCATACAGGAGAACATCAGCTCAGGCATAATGCTCAACTATGGTGCCGCCCTGTCGCTCATACTGCTCGCCCTGATATGCCTCACAAGCTTCTTTGACGACAGCGCCGATAAGGAAGGAGGTGAGATATGACAATAAAGGCCAATTGGAACCGCATTGCAGCCCATGCCTATCTGTGGATGCTCCTGCTGCTGCTCTATCTTCCGATTATCATCATCATCGTCTATTCTTTCACCGAGGCGAAGGTCTTGGGCAACTGGTCTGGATTCTCCCTGCGGCTGTACAGCAATCTCTTCTCTGGCACATCGCAGGGCGCACACACCCTCTATGCCGCCATAGAGAACACCATCATCATAGCCCTCCTGGCAGCAACAGTCTCGACGCTGATGGGCACTGTCGCCGCGATAGGCATACACAACATGAGGGGAATGGCACGCCGCACAGTGACATTCCTCAACAATGTGCCGATGATTAACCCCGACATAATCACCGGTATATCAATCTTCCTGCTCTTTGTCTTCCTCGGCATCTCGCGCGGAATGTTCACCGTCATCTGTGCCCATATAGCCTTCTGCACCCCCTATGTCATCCTTTGCGTCATGCCAAGGCTGACAACGATGAACCCAAACATATACGAGGCGGCGCTCGACCTCGGTGCCACACCATGGCAGGCATTCAGGAAAGTGCTTCTGCCTGAGCTCCTCCCGGGCATGGTGAGCGGATTCATACTCGCTGTCACACTCTCTATCGACGACTTTGCGGTCACGTTCTTCACGAAAGGCAGCGACGGACTTGACACTCTCTCAACATATATCTATGCCGACGCCCGCAAGGGTGGACTGACACCTGAGCTGAGACCACTCTCCGCACTCATATTCGTGACGATGCTTCTGCTGCTCGTCGTCGTGAACATAAGGGCCAGCAGACAGAAAAAAGAACAGAAGAAGAAAGGAAAATGAAGATGAAAGACAGACTCCACCTCATCATAACCGTCATCATACTGTGCATGATGCCTGGCGTGGCGCAGGCTCTTGAGCGGCACGAGATACTCAAGGTCTACAACTGGGCCGACTATATCGACGAGGACCTCCTGCCTGAGTTCGAGAAGTGGTACCAGAGACAGACAGGAAAGTATATACATGTACAGATGCAGACATTCGACATCAACGAGAACATGCTTGCCGAGATAGAGGTAGGACACGAGGACTATGATGTCATATGCCCCTCAGAGTACATCATCGAGCGTATGCTGCGCAAGAAACTCTTGCAGCCTATCAGGAAAGATATAATATCAAGGACAAACACTCCCTCATACTTTGACAATGTCTCCCCTTTTGCCGTCAGGATGTTCCAGGAGATGGCCCCAAAAGGCTCCAAGATAAATGTCAGCGACTATGCCGTAGGATATATGTGGGGAACAACAGGATTCCTGTATAACAAGAAATACCTGAAAGCCTCCGACCTCAAGTCGTGGGGAGCGCTCTATGACACTCGCCTGATGGGGAAGATACTCATGAAAGACGCTTTCAGGGATGTCTACTCATGCCTGATATGCTACGCCTGCATTGACGACATAAAGGCGGGGAAAGTGACACGCAGTGAGCTCGTCGGGCATGTGACGGACGAGAGGATACGCCTCGTCGAGGACTTGGTGAAGCGTGCCAAGCCTAATATCTTCGGATGGGAGGTCGATTTCGGGAAAGAGACAATGACAAAGGGAAAGGCATGGGCAAACATGACATGGAGCGGAGACGCCGCATGGGCCATCGAAGAGGCTGCCGAGGTAGGCGTTGACCTTGACTATGTCGTGCCAGAAGAAGGCTCCAATGTGTGGTTTGACGGATGGGCGATACCCATTTACGCAAAGAATCCCGAGGCAGCAAGCTATTTCATCAACTTCCTCTGCATGCCCGAGAACGCTATACGTAATATGGAGGCCATAGGATATGTCTCTGTCATAGGCTCGAAAGAGGTGATGGAAGGTATGATGGAAGACGATGACAGCGGAGTCCCCTTTGTCGACGCAAGCTACATCTTCGGCGAGGAGGGACGCCATGTGAGGCTCAGACAGGTCTACTATCCCGACAAAGCGGTCATTGAAAGATGCGCGCTGATGCATGACTGTGCTGACAAGACAGAGGCCATGGTGGATATGTGGAGCAGGGTGAAGGGCGACTCGCTGAATGTAAGGATGATTCTCGTCATCTGCTCCGTCATGGGCATAATATGCTTCGTCTGGCTGTCTGGCAAATATAGACACCACCGCAGAATGGCACACAGAAGGAAAAGACTGTCGCGTCTGGCGGCTAAGAAATGATAGGCAACAGCATGGTCAACAACCTGTGCATATATGTCACAGACAGCGAGGCGGCAGCCTGCTAACGTCAACATACAGGCTGACAAAGACGAAAACCTATACAACATAGTGAAAAATGAGATTGGACGGATGTGCCACAGGCATCCATACAGGCTGTGACATATCCGTTTATGATGTCCGAACTCTTAATTTTTACAAATAATACAGCATATAGACTTTAATGTGAAAAAATATTGCTAATTTTGTGGCATAAATGTGCATATTGCCTTAACAGTCACAGCCTATGGCATCAAACAGAGCCATTTGTCGTGAAAGCCAAGACAATAGGCACAAGGGAAGAAAACGTCTGTATCTATACGAACATTTCATACATCAATATAAACAATGAACACAGGTAAGATAGACGTCCTGCTCGGTCTGCAGTGGGGCGACGAAGGAAAAGGCAAGGTGGTCGATGTCCTGACCCCAAAATATGATGTTGTCGCCAGATTCCAGGGTGGTCCGAACGCTGGACACACACTTGAGTTTGAAGGACAGAAGTATGTTCTCCGCTCTATCCCCTCAGGAATATTCCAGGGTGGCAAGGTCAATATCATTGGTAATGGAGTCGTCCTCGCCCCTGACCTCTTCATGGGCGAGGCAAAGGATCTCGACAAGAGTGGACACCCTCTTACAGAACGTCTGCATATATCAAAGAAAGCACACCTCATCATGCCTACCCACCGTATCCTCGACGCTGCATATGAGTCGCTGAAAGGAAAGGACAAGGTCGGAACGACTGGCAAGGGAATAGGTCCGACATATACTGACAAGACATCGAGAAACGGTCTCCGGGTGGGAGATATACTCGACGGATTCGAGCAGAAATACGCAGCCCACAAGGCACGCCATATCAGTATGCTGAAAGCTCTGGGATATGAATACGACGAGAAAGCTCTTGAGGAGACAGAGAAGGTATGGCTCGAGGGCATCGAGTATCTCAAGAGATTCAAGATTGTCGACTCAGAACATGAGATAGGACGTGTGCTGAAGGTCGGCAAGTCAATCCTCGCCGAGGGAGCACAGGGCACACTCCTCGATGTCGATTTCGGCTCCTATCCCTTCGTGACATCAAGCAATACCATCTGTGCCGGTGCATGCACAGGCCTCGGTGTAGGCCCTAACAAGATTGGAGAGGTATATGGTATCATGAAAGCCTACTGCACACGCGTCGGTGCAGGCCCCTTCCCGACAGAGCTCTTCGATGAGACTGGAGCGAAGATGCGTGCCATCGGACACGAGTATGGTGCTGTGACAGGACGTGAGCGCCGCTGCGGATGGATAGACCTCGTGGCCCTCAGATATGCCATAATGATTAACGGTGTCACACAGCTCATAATGATGAAGAGCGATGTCCTCGACACCTTCCCGACGATAAAGGCTTGCACAGCATACAAGGTGAACGGTGTGGAGACACGCGACTTCCCATTCAGCATAGAAAACGGTATAGAGCCTGTATACAAAGAGCTTGAGGGATGGCAGACGGATATGACACGATTCACAAGCGAGGACGAGTTCCCACAGCAGTTCAAAGACTATATCAAATTCCTTGAGACTGAGCTTGAGACTCCTATCACGATTATATCCATCGGCCCGGACAGAGAGCAGACAATAATAAGGAATTGACGCCCACGGAGGCCAGACTCACATAACCACAGGATAGTCTGAGCGTCGACAGGGCTCATCTGAGAGCATGCTGAAGGCGTCGCCCGTATGGCGCATGACAACAGGCTTTCACCGTACGCGATAACAAGACAGAGAATATGCCGCCCCAGGAGAACGGTGGACAGTACCGCCGTAAGCCCCCTGAGCCGGCATTTTTCTACCTTATGGGCAAGTCTGTCCTATGGCATGTGAGGCAAACACCGACCGCACAGTATACTACGTCCCTAATGGCGGCAGTATATGGCAGCGTGGATGGCTCTCCAGGATGAGACAAACAAAGACAAGAACATAAACATAACATACCCGACACAAAACATGAAACCAGGTATACCTAAGGGTACACGCGACTTCGGCCCTGTAGAGATGGCCAAGCGCAACTATATCTTCAACACGATAAAGGATGTCTACGCTCTGTATGGTTTTCAGCAGATAGAGACACCAGCCATGGAGAATCTCTCAACGCTCATGGGCAAATATGGCGAGGAGGGCGACAAGCTGCTCTTCAAGATTCTCAACTCTGGAGACTTCCTCCACGGCATGACACCCGATGAGATTGCAAACACCCCGACACTGAGACTCGCAGCCCGCTTCTGTGAGAAAGGCCTCAGATACGACCTTACTGTACCTTTCGCGCGGTATGTCGTGCAACATAGGGAAGAGCTCCAGATGCCTTTCAAAAGATACCAGATACAACCAGTATGGCGTGCCGACCGCCCACAGAAGGGAAGATACCGCGAGTTCTACCAGTGTGATGCCGATGTGGTAGGCTCTGACTCGCTCCTCAACGAGGTGGAATTGATGCAGATAGTCGATACGGTGTTCACTAAGTTCGGGATACGTGTGCTCATAAAAATCAACAACCGCAAGATTCTGACTGGTATAGCAGAGGTGATTGGAGAGGCTGACAAGATTGTCGATATAACTGTCGCCATAGACAAACTCGACAAGATAGGGCTTGACGCTGTCAACGACGAGTTGCGTGCGTGTGGCATATCTGACGAGGCGATAGAGAAGCTCCAGCCTATCATAAAGCTCCAGGGAAGCAATGACGAGAAACTTGACACTATCGCTGAGGTCCTCTCTGCAAGCGAGACAGGACTGAAGGGTGTCAGCGAATGCCGTGTCATACTCAACGCACTGAGGGGACAGCTGGAGAATGAGATAGAGCTTGACCTGACTCTCGCACGTGGACTGAACTATTATACAGGTGCGATATTCGAGGTGAAGGCTCTCGATGTGCAGATTGGTTCCATAACAGGCGGAGGAAGATATGACAACCTCACCGGAATCTTCGGCATGCCAGGACTATCAGGTGTAGGCATATCGTTCGGTGCCGACCGCATATATGATGTCCTCAACCAGCTTGACCTCTACCCGAAAGAGGCGGTCAACACAACACAGCTTCTATTCATCAACTTCGGAGAGAAGGAGACTGCCTACTGCCTGCCTGTCGCATCACAGGCACGGCGCGCCGGAATACGTACCGAAGTCTTCCCCGACGCTGTGAAGATGAAGAAGCAGATGTCATATGCCAACGCCAAGAACATTCCATTCGTAGCCCTCGCTGGAGAGAACGAGATAGCCGAAGGCAAACTGACCCTGAAGAATATGGCTACAGGAGAGCAGGCGCTGGTGACAGCTGAGGAGATGATATCCATTATAACAGAATAACCGGGAACAGCGGGACAGACCGACGGAACAGGTTTGCCCCGCTGATTCTCCATCCGTTCTCCAGATGGCATGAGGGGCTTCTACATGCGGCAGGTCTTGCCTCATGGCAGTGGCTGACAATGCTTCAGCTGACTAAGGATGGTTATATTGGCGCTCCATAAAGACATACACTGAACCTTAATCAAACAACGATAAAGACACATAACATGCATCGCACATTATCATTAGCAATATTGACAGCAATATGCCTGCTCGTGATGTCGTCCTCTGAACATAAGACGACAATATTCATGGTAGGCGACTCGACAATGGCCGATAAGGATATATCCAAAGGCTCGCCAGAACGTGGATGGGGAATGGTGCTGCAAGGCTGCTTCACGGACGATATCATAGTGGAGAACCACGCCAAGAACGGACGCTCCTCAATATCGTTCATCAACGAGGGATTGTGGCAGAAAGTGCTCGAGAGGATAAAGCCGGGAGACTATGTCTTCATACAGTTTGGGCATAACGATGAGAAACATGACCAGCCAGGCAAGGCAAAACGATTCGCAAAGCCAGGCTCCTCGTTCGATGATAACCTGACGAGATATGTCAATGAGACAAGAGAGAGGGGTGGTATACCTGTCCTCTTCAACAGTGTCGAGAGGCGTCTGTTCTTCGACGCACGTAAAGCTGAGAGCGCCAAGCGCGACTCGCTTGCCAGCTCGAAGACTGCGAAAGCTGATGATGAGACGCTGCGCGATGTTGAGTATGGCGATGAGGAGGTGAACACTCTCTATCTCGTTCCGACACACTACACCCTCGATGGAGACTATACGGCTGTACCGCGGATTGTGGCAAAGAAGACCGGCACGCCATTCGTCGACGCCACTACCATAAGCCATAACATGGAACAGGACCACGGTGTCGTAGGGTCGCGCAAGCTCCACGTGTGGCTGAAGCCGGGAGAGATAGCAAGCATACCGAAGGGGCGGCGTGACAATACCCACTATAGCATTTATGGAGCACACGTCATCGCAAATCTCCTTGCCGACGCTATCGGCGATGCTGTGCCAGCCTTGAAACCCTACGTGCGCCATTACGATTATGTCGTGTCGGCCGAGGGACGCGGCAATTACATGACTGTCGAGGATGCAGTAGCCGATATTCCTCAGGGGAAAAAGATCACAATACTCATCCTTGACGGCAAACATAAAAGACCATCCACAGGGAAGAACATCAGATATGAGGTGCGCGAGGGTGCTGAGCTTACAAAATGACAGCCCCTGAAACAGAACACACAAATAGAATAACCGACACATACAGCCACATGGACAACCAGAAGAGCCCACAGACGACATTGCGAGCCACGAGACTGCATCATGCAATCAGCGTGAGGGATGCCGTTTGTGGGCTCTTCATGCTTCTTCTCCTCGTATCGTGCAGCACCGGGAAACTGCTGCCCGGAGAGACAGAGCTGAAGCGTGTGAATATCCTAAGCACAGACGAGAACGTTGATGCCGCCGCCCTTAGGCCCTATGTCATACAGCGCCCTGGAATGCAGGGGGGCAAGAAGCGGAAAGTTGCCTACGACTCCACGAAGACCACCCTCTCATGCCGTGACCTCACCCAGGCCCTCAACAACGAGGGGTTCCTGCATGCTGATGTGACGGCAGAGGCAACGCCATATAAGGGAAAGAAGACAAAGACAGAGGTCACCTATACACTCCACCCAAGAGAGCGGTATACCGTAAGCAGCATCAAGCGTGACATACGTGACAGGGCGATAGACAGCCTGCTGACAGCATCCTACAAGTCTGAGCTGGCCGCTGGCAAGCCTTTCTCTGTCGCTGCGCTCAACCGTGAGCGTGACGCCATCACACATCTGCTTCAGGATCGTGGCTATTACAAGTTCAACAAGGACTTTGTGAAGTTCTATGCCGATACCATAGCCGGCTCTACAAATGTCGACGTGACCCTTCTCCTGACTCTATATAGAGCCAACAGCCGTTCCCCCGAGACGGAACATCCGGTATACACTCTTGGGAAGATAACATACCATAATGCCGGACAACGGCTTACAACGGAGACTGACACGCTGTCAGATGAGCGGTCGCTGCCTCTCAGACCCTCCGTCCTTGACGAGAACACATCCATCGAGAGCGGACGTCTTTATAGCGCATCGGCTCTGCAGCGGACATACCAGCGCTTCGCCCGTCTCAACGCACTGAGATATACCAATGTCTCAATGACAGAGCGTGGAGACACTCTCGACTGTGATATAGCCATCGCGCCGAACAAGCCTAACACAATCTCCATACAGCCAGAGGGGACCAACACCTCAGGAGATTTCGGGGCTGCGGTGTCGTTGACATACGAGAACCGCAACCTTTTCAGAGGCTCTGAGACTCTCTCGCTCTCCCTGAGAGGCTCTTACGAGGCCATAACGGGACTTGAGGGGTATAACAACCAGGATTACATAGAGTATGGTGTGGAGGCAAGGCTGCAGTTCCCACGATTCCTCGCGCCTTTCGTCTCGCGTTTCTTCAAGCGCATGATATTGTCGACATCCGAGCTTAGCGTAGCCTATAACTCACAGGACAGGCCAGAATTCCACCGCCGCATGTTCTCTGCCGCATGGCGATACAAATGGGCTGAGCCGAGACACCACACAAACTACACTTTCGACCTTCTTGACCTGAACTATGTCTTCATGCCTTGGATATCGGAGACATTCAAGAAAGACTACCTCGACTCAGAGACATCGAACAATGTCATCCTGCGCTATAACTACGAGGACCTGTTCATCATGAAGATGGGATTCGGCCTTAACTATAACAACGGCATCAACGCCTTGAAGCTGAATTTTGAGACATCGGGCAATCTCCTGCAGCTCATATCCCATTCAGGGACATTCTCCAAGAATGCCGAGGGACAGTATACCCTCTTCAATATCGCTTTCGCCCAGTATGTGAAGTTTGATATTGACGCCACACACCGCATCACGCTGTCACCTCATTCTGAGCTCTTCCTTCACGGTGGCCTTGGCGTGGCTTATCCCTATGGCAACTCTTCTGTGCTGCCTTTTGAGAAAAGATACTTCTCTGGTGGAGCTAACAGCGTGAGAGGATGGAGCGTGAGGGAACTCGGGCCAGGCTCGTACAAGGGAACAGACGGACGTATCGACTTCATCAACCAGACGGGCGACATCAGGCTCGACCTCAACCTTGAATATCGTGCCTTCCTCTTCTGGAAACTCTATGGCGCCGCTTTCGTCGATGCCGGTAATATATGGACCATACGCAACTATGAGAGCCAGCCGGGAGGACAGTTCCGCTTCAAGAATATCCTGCGCGATATGGCTGTCGCTTACGGCCTTGGCGTGCGCCTGAACTTCAGCTACTTCTTCCTCCGTCTTGATGCTGGCATGAAAGCGGTCAATCCAGCTTATACGACAAGCCGTGAGCATTACCCCGTCATTCATCCACGCCTCTCGCGCGACTTGACATTCCATTTCGCTGTCGGCCTGCCATTCTGACAATGGCCAGCGTATGACAGCGACGCCATACCCACCCACTATCCATCTGTGCCCGCACGCTCATCGTGTCGTGCTTCCACACCTTGTATCCGGCGTTAATCCCCACGACACGCCAGGGCTCTTCCCCATATCATTGTATGTCAGGGAATGTAGATGGAAATCTTACATATCATATTACAATATCAGGCAGGCTGTTCCTAATCTGGAAACAGTCTGCCTGAAATCTTTATATGGACTGGATAACATGCCCAAACAGCACCATGCCTTCCGATATACTTTTCCCTATACCTTGTTTCCTGCCCCATCCGCCCCGAGACAATAACACGGCCTGTATGTTGAGGCGCCTCCACGTGTGTCGCGCATGGCATCAGGCGCGCATGGAGTTGGGTACAGTCAGCATATCATCTCTCAGGAAGACAAGGGGTGGGATTGTCCGCTATGCCTGCCCCGTCAGCATGTCTTGGCTTCAGAATCTCATTTCCTTGACCTCGGTGTCGGCGGGCCTGAAGAGCCATCCTGTAGCGTGAGGCTTGTCGGCTTTGTATATCTTCCATTCCACCTTGTCCCATTCTATGCGGTCAGTGCTCTGTGCCACAGGAACGTGAGGCAGTGCAGAGCCGTCCTTCACCATAATGATGATAGGGAGAGCCCCAGCCTCTATGCGATGCCATCCCGGACTGTATGTCTTTCCGGTCTGATAGTCTATCCATTTCTCCTTGCCTGGTAGGTATACATCCCGTGAGGTCTCGTCGTCAAGCATCGGTGCGACAAGCATCTGGCTGCCGAATATGTACTCGTCGTCGACAAGCCATGCGCCGGGGTCATCGGGATATTCGAGCAGGAGCGCACGCTGCATAGGCCATCCCTTGTCGGCCGACATCTTAGCCTGGGCATAGACATACGGCATGAGCTTATACTTCATCTCGGCACACTCACGGTAGAAATCCACGAATGCGTCGTTATACAGCCAAGGCTCTGTGTCCACTCCGTGAGCCCTGCTGTGGCTCGTCATGAATCCATAGGGCAGCCAGCGCCGGTAGAGACGCTCTGGGCTTTTAGTGACGAATCCGCCCATGTCATTGCTCCAGAATGTGAACCCTGAGAGTCCGAGTGAGAGCCCCGCACGTACTGTACCATGCAGTCCGGTGTTTGTCGTCGCTGCGTCTCCGCCCCAATGGAGTGGGTAACGCTGTGAACCTGCCCATGCGGAGCGGGCCCAGATGATTCCCTCTCCTCCGTTAGTCTGGCGTATGATATCGTATGCGGCCTTGTTATAGCGCACGGGATAGAGATTGTGCTCATACATGCCTGTGCGGCCATTATGGTACACACCGTTAATATAAGGGGCAGCCTCCCCGAAGTCTGCCTTTATGACTCCGACACCCTGGCGTAGCAGTCCGGCAAGCTTACCCTGATACCATGTCACGGTCTCGGGATTGGTGAAGTCGAGCACGGCATCCTCAACAGGCAGACCGCCTTTGCCATTCCTTACGGCAAGTCCACGCTCTACCAGCTCGTTGAAGTATCTGTTCTTAGGAGTGAAATACGTCAGCTGCCATAGACAGACATGGAATCCATCCTTCTTCATGTCCGAGAGCATACGTGTGGGATTCTTGAAACGGTCTTTGGCAAACTGATAGTCACACTGCCAGTCTGTACCGAACCATCCTGTGTCGAAGTGTATGACATCAGTTGGTATGCGCAGGTCTCTCAGTTTCCGGGCGACATCTCTTCCCTCCTGCTCTGAGAAGTATGTTATGCGGCTCTGCCATGTCCCGAATGACCATAGCGGGGGCAGCTCAGGGCGTCCCACAAGCGCTGTGTATGATGAGAGGATATCCTTCGGCTCGCCGAAGAATATGAAGAAGTCCATGTCCTCGTCGGCCATGAACAGGCGTGTGGCACCAATGTATGACTGGCCGAAATCACATGTGACAGGAGCTGCTGTATGCATGAAAATCCCGTATCCACGGTTAGAGAAGAAGAACGGTATCGGCTTGTACATGTCGGGTGTCTCTGGCCCCTGCGGGTCTGTGACAAAGAGGTTTAGTTTCTGCCCGACCTTGTTGAGGGCTGTCGCGCTCTCCCCACAGCCATATATGCGCTCCCCGGGTGAGAGGGAGAATACAGGGTTTATGCTGCGGCTGTTGTCGGCACCACGCTTCATGAACAAGAATGGTGGCACTTTCACCTGTGTCGAGTCGTTGTCGCTCCACGCCCTTGTGTGTGACAGTTCCTTGCCATCCTTGTCGCGTATGATTATGCGCCAGGGATATGACTGTATCTCGATGATGCCGTTGTCCGAGACGTATCTGACACCCCTCGCATCACGGCTGACACGCCATTGGCTGCGTCCATCGGCAGGAGGGCCTGCCAGCATCACCTCGTCGCTGTAGTCATCAGCCTTGACGATGGGAGATGTCCGCACTCTCACACGCATTGTACGGCTGTCAACAGGCTCCAGGCTGAATTTCAGGACAGGGTCGTTGTCATATGCTGTCCCGGGGAAATCAAGCATCCGTAATGGCTGGTGGAGATATGTGTTGGCATTGAAAGCCTGACGTGGCATGAGCTGCTGGCGCTTCCATTTCAGCTCGCCTGTGCCTGTCGCGGTGTCGAATGCTACAAGACTGTCTGCAAAGAAGAAGATGCTGCTGAAATCAGAGAACTGCTGGCTGATATCCATACTCTGCCCCTGGAGGTATGGGATGCCGTTGTTTGTGGTCTGCTGCGCCGAGGCGGTAAGGGGGAGCAGAGTGGCGAGGCATACCGATGCCGATAGAATTTTGTGTCTCATGTTTGTATGGTTGGTTAGTATTGGGCGAATGTCTCTCCATGTGTCTGGCCCCAGAAAGCTGTTTCATATGACATGCACAGGATGACATTCATCCGATATGTGTATAATACTTGTTGTCTGTAGATAGTTAGTCTGGTGCAAATATACTCATTCTTAGTTATATAACCAAGAAAAACCACGCCTTTTTTTCTTCTCGAATAGTGATGGGGCTGATACGCCACGCGTCCCCGGGAATTCTTCCCCATGTTTCTCTCATGCCCTCCTTCCGCCTCATGTCATGGCCTGAGAGAATTCTCGTGGAGGGATATGAATGCTCATGATGCTGATAATGACTATTCATGATTATCGCTGTCCGGTAAAGACTATCATCATATTGGGATTATTTGTCATACTGATGGACACCCCCCATTCTGACGAATAGGCATGTCTGCCAGAGTCAACTTGTCACAAGCCATCATATGGTTTTTTCGGACGGCGATGCTCACAGTCTTTCCACCGGGAGCAACAACCAATGATAAGACTCTCTGGACTGTCAAAGCCTTTCTGCCCTATGGAAGGACGCTCAAAACCGGGATGCAGGATGTTTTTTTGACAATGTCTCATTGTCAGAATTCCACAGCCTTCACTGTCCCGAACAGCATGCTCTGCCATACAATACCAATGAGGCTGTCATTCAGTATCTCTTAGCCTCCCATTCAGAGCCTGTGAGGCCGTCATTCAATACGAATTGGAAAACCGTCATACTTGCTCCCCGTTTCATGCTCTTGAGAGAGGGGATGCCGTGGTGTTGCTTGCTATAGATAACACGTTGATGTGTAGCGTGTTACCTACTTTCCTGCTTCACAAGCGGGCGAGAACCATATCCTTCTGCTTGTATGCCTATGCATTGTCCTATGCATATTATGTCCACGTCTTCGCCTTTATGCAAGAAAAGCGTTGGCTTTGCCTTCGTCTTCTTCCGTCACGATTTAACTTTCGTTGAATATCGGCTGCACTCGGCATAGCCAAGCAAGCTTGACTCTGCTCTCATTTGCACGATATTACGGGATAGTCTGAGTAAACTCAGCCTCTCCTCTCGCTGTTCCGTCAGTTCTCGCCATGGCAATGCCCGGGCAAGCTCATCATCACTCATCTGGCTTAACGAAGACGCCGCAGGCAACACGTTGTAAGAATGTGTTGCCTGCGGCGCCCGTTATTCCATCAATTTTTGTCCTTCCATAACATCGTTGGCAGGATACACAGTTACGACGATGTCTGTTATCTCACAGCTGTCTTCTTGCCACGCTCATCTGGCTCGTTCGCCCCGTGGCGGCATCATTGTTCTGCCTGTTTCCTCTCAGCGAGTGTTATTATCTCCATATCCCTCATCTTGCTGCCGTCTATTGTCAGGCGTATGAGGGTACGTTCCTTATGCCATCCCTGTATGCCAGCAGCCCCGGGATTGATATGAAGTGTCCCTAATGTCTTGTCGTACATGACTTTCAGGATGTGCGAGTGGCCGGAAATGAACAGCTGTGGAGGGTTTGAGTAAAGCTGCCCTATGACTGAGCGGTCATAACGTCCAGGATACCCTCCGATGTGTTTCATAAGCACCTCAACATTCTCACACCTCCACCTAAGTGTCTCCGGGAACATGTGTCGCAGGTCACCTCCGTCGCAGTTTCCGCATACTGCGCGCACTATACGGCGGCGGGGTGGGGTAGAGCCGTCTGTGGGGAAAGGTGCCGACAGACGCTCAATAATCTCTGTTGAGCATATATCTCCAGCATGCCATATCTCGTCACACTCAGCGAAGTGAATGAGGTAGCGGTCGTCCCAGTAAGAGTGTGTGTCGCTTAGTATTCCGATGCGTCTCATAGTCTTTAAGATGATATGTTGCCAAGGATTTGTTGTCATGGGTGTAGTCCAGTTCGAGAGACAGGGCCGTAACATGGGTTCGCCGTGCGTCTTGCCAGCCACCTTTAGTCCCATCGTGTGTCGTGGCACAGCTTTAAGTCCAGAACTCTTTCTCTCCAGTGAAAGACATTCTGTTGCCGCATTGAGGACATGTATGGCCGTCCCACATCCTCATATTCCCTGACGAGCACTTTGGGCACAGGCGGCCGTATTCTGACTGGTAGGATGGTGCTACCTCGCCTATTATGCCACCGACGACAATGTTCTGGAGTGTCTGGCATTCAGGACAGAACATCAGGGAGATATGCTGCTTGAACAGTCCATACCCCTCATAGACATCGGCCTCGTAACCACAGACCTCACATCGGTATTTCTTCTTCCATGACATATAGCTTCCTGTCGTTTTGCTCCCTCGGCGTATATAACGTCAACCCATAATTTATAAATATTTTCCCCAGTGGGAGATTTGTCCTGTGGCCCCACTGGCCGTAGGGTGGTAATATATAGAATCCATCTTGACACACCTGCCTGATTATTGTTGTCCTCCCTTGATGTGCCAGCTTCTCCTATAGTCTTCTGGGGGGTATAGTCAGCAGAGTGTCACCATTGCTTGCATTCAGCCTCTATCTTCCTCTCGAGATTGTCCTCGACAGCCGCGAAGAGGTCAAGCCCTGTGCGGCGTTCTATCTCGTCGACTGTCACTAGGGCTTCACGATATTTCTGCTGGCTCTCGTCGTTCCTGAAGTAATAGGCTGCCGCGCGCTCATGGCCTTTCCTCATGGTCAGTACAGCCTTGAAGAATCCCTCTGGCACATCTATTGAGTGGTCTATACCTATTTGCTCATGACGGCCTTTCTCCCAGACAGGGCCACAGACAATATATACACGTCCCTCTTTCTTCGCCCAGTCACGGCATTTCATCTCAAGACGGTTCCATGAGCCGCTGTTGAGAGTCCCAGTCTGTGGGCAGATGTTCGACATGTAGAAGCAGTCATGCATTGCCTTCTCGCTCCATTTCATGTCGCCAGCAGGACACATGTGCCCCCTATCGTATCCCGAGCCTTTGTAGTCATAGTAGTCTACACGGTATGCGGATGGCAGTGAGGGGTCAGCCCAGAACTTCTGTGAGCGTTCTACCGGGCCGTCAGTGTGTTCGGCGGTCAGGCACCATGCCGACCAGTCTGGTGTGTTGTGTGTCTTGTTATACCTGAGCGTGAAGCCTGTATGACGGATTATCAGGTCGTTTGTCCCTATTGCCGGCAGCTCGTATGCCTTCTCCGCTGGTGCTGTCTGGTTGCCGTCTGGTGTCTCTTTGGGCCATGCATCTTCCTCTTCTCCTGCC
>SAMEA3663208__coassemble_110_pt1 | contig 46280 bp, 32 predicted proteins | sample SAMEA3663208__metabat2_high_PE_004 | metagenome-assembled genome bin SAMEA3663208 (sample SAMEA3663208) | pig gut metagenome | biome: pig gut; feature: pig-associated habitat; material: faeces | place: China | collected 2013
AAACCCATACGACAACCATAACAACATCAAGAACACCATATGCAAGAGACAAGACAGAACCGCATCGCGAGGCTCCTTCAGAAAGAGCTGAGCCTCATATTCCAGTCACAGACACGCATGATGCACGGCGTCATGGTCAGTGTGACACGCGTCAGGATAAGTCCTGACCTCAGCATCTGCACCGCATATCTCAGCATCTTCCCCTCAGAGAAGGCCGACGAGATAATCTCCGCCGTCACCCGCAACCAGGCCACGATACGCTATGACCTCGGCCAGCGTGTGCGCAACCAGCTGCGCATCATCCCCGAGCTGCGCTTCTTCCTCGACGACTCGCTCGACTATATCGACCACATCGACGAGCTGCTGAAGAAGTGAGGGCAGAATCCGCCACGCTGACATCCCACCCCACCGACATCCATGCCCCGGCATTAACAATGACTGCTGGCATGGAGCGGAAAAAGGACAATATCCATCCTGAAAATATCAAAAAAAGCGAAACAGAATCTTCTTGGGATTACGGTTCAAGACTCCACTTGACCGAAAAGTACCAAGAAGATTCATACCTTAATTTTAAAACCATGAGACATATAGCCAAACTACAATGGGGAATCATTGGAATGCTGGGCATCTTGCTTACATGTCCAATGGAAATAGCAGCGGAAACAGTTGCGGATTCCTCCTTGAAACCACGGATTGTCGTACTGACGGATATTGCACCGACAGACATTGAACCCGATGACATGGAATCAATGATCCGCCTGCTGGCCCATGCTGACCTTTATGAAATAGAGGGACTGATCGCGACAGGAGGATGGAACATCTGTGGGAGAACTTATCCGGACGAATGGATGGGATATCTGCAGGAAGTAATTAATGCCTACGAGAAGGATCTTCCGAATCTGATGAAACGATCCGGACAAAAGGGTTTCCTGCCAGCAGATAAGGAAGCTGGCAAACAAACGTTGGGCTATTGGCCGAGTGCCGCCTATTTGCGCGGCAGGACCGCATTTGGCAGCAGAGATTTAGGCGTAGCCAAACTTGGAGAGGAGAATCGCTCACAAGGCAGCAAAATGATTATCGACCTTGTTGACGAAAAGGACGACCGTCCATTATGGGTCTTGGTTTGGGGCGGTGCAAATACACTGGCTCAAGCGATATGGACTGTCAGACAGGAACGAAGCGAGACGGAAGTCAGGAAGTTTCTGAATAAGTTGTGTGTCTATACAATTACAGACCAAGATGTATGCGGAGGTCCCCCTGTGGATTATGCCTTCAGTTCCCATCAATGGATTCGCAAGACTTGCGGCAAGGATATCCGCTTTTTCTGGGACGAAAGCGCCTGGATCGTGCAGAACACCATAGGAAGCCAGAATTGGAACGAATACGCAACTCATGTACAAAATCACGGGAATCTTGGGAAAATCTACCCGAAAAACAAATACGGAGTGGAAGGCGACACTCCTTCTTTCCTGCATGTAACCCCAAATGGATTAAACGATCCGACCGTATGTAGCCAGACAGGTTGGGGTGGATATTTCCGATGGGGACTGTCACCAGACAGTCTGACAACATGCTACACAAATGCAGACCCGGCAGTCAGATACATATCAGAGAAATATGAAAAATATTTCTATCCCGCAATATTCGCCAACTTCACAGCACGTATGGATTGGGCTGCATACGGCAAAGGAAACCGTAACCCGATAGTCATTGTAAACGGTGAAAAGGGATTGAGCCCGATTATAATTGAACCAGAAACAGAAAAGGAACTCCAACTAAACGCTTCAGAATCTGCTGACCCGGATAAAGACGAACTGACTTTCCACTGGTGGATATTGCCGGAAGCGGGTACTTACACCTCAACAGTAAGTATCAGAGATGCAGACAAAGCTAATGCCATTCTACGTATCCCCCGGGATGCGGCAGGAAAAGAACTGCATATAATCTGTGAAGTGACAGACAATGGGACTCCGGCACTGACCGGATACAGAAGGGTCATCATCCGCCCAAAACGATGACAGGCCAGTAAACGAACATATCACCATTCTATACCAGATATCCAATGAAAAAGAAAAACATTCAGCTCCTCGTTATATTAATAGTCTTTGCTGCATGTATGATATCTCACCAACAAAATGCCCTGGCCGGAGAAAATCCGTCCCTGCAAAATGATTCTGTGCCTTATGTAACCATGCCGGACGTTTCCCCTAAACTGACCACAGGAGATGGAAATCCCCTGCTGGATTTTATGTTTACAGCCGATCCAACTGCAGTAGAATATAAAGGCAGAATTTATGTGTACGCAACAAACGACCAGCAACAATATGAGACAATAGGCGGTTACGGGAAAAACTCCTACGAATACATCAAATCTCTGGTGATGATGTCTACCGATGACATGACAAACTGGACCTATCACGGAATTATTAAAACAGACAGCATCGCCCCATGGATAAAAACATCATGGGCACCGTCGGTCACAAAACGTGAGGAAGCGGACGGCAAGACTCACTTCTACCTCTATTTCTCCAATAGCGGGGATGGAACCGGAGTGCTGACATCCACATCGCCCATAGGACCGTGGTCAAGCCCCCTGAATCATAGTCTGGTAGACACAAACACTCCCGGCATAGCAGGAGAATGCAAAGCCGCTTTCGATCCGGGTGTAGTCATCGATGACAAAGGAACAGGTTGGCTGACAGTAGGCGGAGGATGTGCTCGCATTATGCGTCTGGGAAAAGACATGATTAGTGTGGATGGCCCGATAAAGCCCATCAACGCTCCCCATCATTTCGAAGCTAACGAATTAAACTACATCAACGGCACATACGTTTATACTTATAACATAGACTGGCAAGATTTTAGCGACTGGCCTCTCCCGACAGAGAAGCCAACCACCTGTTGCATGAGTTACATGACCAGCAAGACTCCGCTGGTAACCAAAAGTTGGAAATACCAGCACAACTATATGAAAAACCCTGGAGATTATGGATTTGACTACAGCAACAATCATACACATCTACACAAATTCCGCGGGAAATGGTATGTATTCTATCACACAATGAGTTTGCAACATAGTTTCAATACAACAGCTGGTTACCGTAATGTTTGTGTCGATGAAATACAAATTGATGAGAATACTGTGAATATCCACATGGGAGACCAGACTCTGAAAGGCGCAAAACAGATACAGCCTATGAATCCGTTCATCATCCAGCAGGCCGAGACCACAGCAGCCACACAAGGCGTCAAGTTCACAAATGGCAAAAGAATCGGAGACATGTATGCCGTCACCGTTCCCAACAAGACTGGCATCATTGCTGTCAGAGGTGTGGAATTCAGCAAAGCACCTTCCTGTCTGGAAATCAAGGCATCCGGGAACGGAATCATAGAAGTCCGCCGGGATAGGCCGGACGGAGAAGTCATAGCTTCAATCAAAGTCAATACCCAGCAAATGAGACTCATAGAGTCCCAACTTCAAACGAATATGACAGGCACAATGGACCTCTGCTTTGTCCTGAAAGGAAACAATATCACATTCGACGAATGGAAGTTCAAATGATACCTTCCAGATGACAAGGAGGGTGCATTGCCCATTATTATGCACCCTCCTTTAATTTCCTGTACGTATCCCGCGCCGAGGAGACTGTAAATGGGCTCATAAGGCAATACATTCCCAAGAATACTTCCTTTTCGGACATCAGTCATCAACAAATCACTAAGATTATGCATAAAATCAACACAAGACCAAGGGAAAAACTCAATTTCTCAACACCAAGAGAGTGCTTTTATGAAAAGATTTCGTAAATTTGCACTTGCTAGTTGAATCCGCATGATTAAAAAAGCGGGCGCACGGTGTTAAACAGAGTTAAATAACAGTCGTGTGAGTAGCATTTCCACATACAAAGCAGTCAATAGTATAGACAAGGGCGAGAGGAAGCGGCCCGCTGGCCATCCCATCGCCATACGCCAAGAACATACATGTCGTTATCAACAACAATAGCGCGGCGCTACTTCTTCGCAAAGAAGTCGACAAACGCCATTAACATCATCTCGGGCATCTCAGTGACGGGTGTCGTCGTGGCCACCATGGCTCTCGTCATCGTCCTGTCGGTCTTCAACGGCTTCCACGACCTCGTGGCGTCGTTCTTCACGACATTCGACCCTCAGATAGAGCTTACCCCACGGAAGGGGAAGTCAGTCCCCGCCGACGACCCCCTGCTGGCAAAGGTGAAGAGCCTGCCGGAGATAGATGTCGCGACAGAGTGTGTCGAGGACCAGGCCCTCGCCGTGTATGACGGGCGGCAGATAATGGTGCGCATAAAAGGCGTGGAGGACAATTTCCAGTATCTCACTAATATAAGGAGCATCCTCTACGGCGACGGCGACTTCACTCTCCATGCTGCCGACCTCGAATACTGCATCCCCGGCATAAGGGCCGCCCAGGACCTCGGCGTCGGGGCATACTGGAACGGCTACATAAAGATATACGCCCCCCAGCGCGACGGGCAGATAGACATGATGAACCCCGAGGCGGCGTTCAATGTCGACAGCCTCATGTCGGCGGGATGCGTCTTCAATGTGCGCCAGATGAAGTATGACAAGCAGTACATACTCACCTCCATAGCCTTCGCCCGCAAGCTCTTCTTCCGCCAGGGCGAGCTGACAAGCCTCTCGCTGCGCTTCAAGCCGGGCACAGACCTCTCAGCGGCCAAGCGCGAGGTGGAGGAGATAGCCGGGGAGAAATACTACGTCAAGGACCGCTACGAGCAGCAGGAGGACACCTACCGCATCATGCAGATAGAGAAAGTCCTGGCATACTTCTTCCTCACGTTCATCCTCGTCATAGCCTGCTTCAACATCATCGGCTCGCTCTCGATGCTCATGATAGACAAGAAGGACGATGTGGCGACACTGAGAAGCCTCGGAGCGCCCGACACCCTCATACGCCGCATATTCATGATAGAGGGAAGCCTCATCTCCGTCTCCGGAGCCATCATAGGCACACTCCTCGGGCTCCTGCTCTGCTGGCTGCAACAGGTGTTCGGGATAGTGAAGATGGGAACGTCGAGCGGCTCGTTCATAATTGACGCCTATCCCCTCAGCGTACACTACGGCGATGTCGCCATAATCTTCCTCACAGTCATCGTAGTAGGATTCATATCAGTCTACTGGCCAGTAAGATACCTGACAAGGCGGCTGCTGTGAGAGAGGGATTAGCCGGATTATCCGGAGGTTCCGGAAGAGCCGGATAGACCAGATAGACCGGAAGAACCGGATGAACCGGATGTCCCGGATAATCCGGATAATCCGGATAATCCGGAGCCTCCGGAGTCTCCGGAACATCCGGAGTCTCTGGAACTTCCGGAACCTCCAGCCCCTCCGGCCCCCCCCAAAAAAACAGACACTCATAAACAATAACAAACAATAACAACAACAAAAACGAGAAAGAAACGATGAAAAAGATTCTTACACTACTCGTCATGGCGTTCGCCCTCATGTCACAGGCGCAGACAATACCTCCGCTGCCTACTGACCCAGCGACACGCATCGGAAAGCTGGACAACGGACTGACCTACTACATCCGCCACAACGAGTATCCCGAGCACGTGGCCAACTTCTACATAGCACAGCGTGTAGGCTCTATACAGGAGGAGGACAGCCAGCGCGGCCTCGCCCACTTCCTTGAGCACATGGCATTCAACGGCTCACAGCATTTCAAGGAGAACGGACTGATAGAGTATCTCCGCACACTCGGCGTAGCATTCGGCGCAGACCTCAACGCCTACACCTCTATCGAGCAGACCGTCTACAACATCGACAATGTCCCCACAACACGCCAGACAGCACTCGACTCCTGTCTCCTCGTGCTCCAGGACTGGTCAAACGGACTCCTCCTGCTCTCTGAGGAGATAGACAAGGAGCGCGGTGTCATACACGGCGAGTGGGCCATGCGCAACTCTGCCAACCAGCGCCTCTTCGAGCGCAACCTCCCAAAGCTCTATCCTGACTCAAAATACGGCTACCGCCTGCCTATCGGCACAATGGAGGTCGTAGACAACTTCAAGCCAGAGGAGCTGCGCGCATACTACCGCAAATGGTACCACCCACGCAACCAGGCCATCATCGTCATTGGCGATATCGATGTCGACCACACCGAGGCAATGGTCAAGAAGCTCTTCTCCGGCATCAAGGCGGGCGAGAACTCTGTCGACTCTGAGCCACTCCCTGTTGCCGACAACAACGAGGCAATCTTCATCTTCGACAAGGACAAGGAGATGCAGTACTCGATGATGATGCTCGACATGAAGTCAGACCCCATGCCACGCGAGCTGAAAGGCACACAGATGGCATACGTGCAGAGCTATCTGACAAACATCATCTGCTCCATGTTCAACTCACGCATGAACGAGCTCTCACAGCAGCCCGACTGCCCATTCACCAACATGTCCATGAGCTACGGCCAGTACATGGTGTCAAGCACAAAGGACGCTACAGAGGTGAACGCCGTATCAAAGGAAGGCAAGGAGAAGGAGACATTCGCCACAATGCTACGCGAGGTGAAGCGCGCGCAGGAGTTCGGCTTCAACGCCTCTGAGTACATACGCGCCAAGGAGGAGTTCATCTCACGCCGCGAGAAAGAATACACCAACCGCAACAAGCGCAAGAACACAGAGTACTACCAGGAGTGCGTGCAGCACTTCCTCGAGGGCGACGCCATGCCAGGCAGCGAGACAGAATACGCCCTCTGGCAGGCCCTCTCACAGCAGATAAACATCGACGTTATCAACCAGGCTGTGAAGCAGATGATGACAGTCGACAACGACACGAACCTCGTGGCCCTCACATTAGCACAGGAGAAGGAAGGCGTGCAGTACTTCGACGAGGCAAAGATGAAGCAGACACTCGCCGACGTCCGCGCCGAGAAGCTCACAGCATGGGTGGACAACACAAAGGACGAGCCACTCATCGCACAGCTCCCCAAGCCAGGCAAGATAAAGAAGGAGACAAAGAACGACGTTCTCGGATATACCGAGCTGCAGCTCTCTAACGGAGCCACCGTCATACTGAAGAAGACAGACTTCAAGGACGACGAGGTGCGCCTCAACGGATTCGCCAAGGGTGGCAAGGCCCTCTACGGCCAGGCCGACTACAGCAACATGAAGGTCTTCGACTTCGCCGTCAACGCATGCGGTCTCGGCAACTTCACAAATAACGAGCTGGAGAAAGCCCTCGCCGGAAAGCAGGCCAACGTGGGCCTATCGCTCGGCATGAACTGGAACACCGTCAACGGCTCGTCAACACCAAAGGACCTCGAGACAATGATGCAGCTGCTCTACCTCCACTTCACAGCGCTGAAGAAGGATGAGAAAGCCTACAACACACTCGTCAACATGCTCGAGACATCGCTCAAGAACCGCGACCTCCAGCCAGAGGCACAGTTCTCTGACTCTATCTACGCAGGCCTCTATGCCCACAACCCACGCTTCACTCCGCTTGTGGCAAAGGACCTCAAGAACATCTCCCTCGACCGCATCATGCAGATAGCCCACGAGCGCTTCGCCGCCGCCAACAACTTCACGTTCACCATCATCGGCAACTTCGACGAGCAGACAATACGCCCACTCGTATGCCAGTACATAGCATCGCTCCCTGGCAAGGAGAAAGCCGTGGCAAGCCCTGAGGCACGCACATACTTCACAGGCAAGGCATCTATCGACTTCAAGCGCAAGATGGAGACACCGAAGCCATACATCGCCAAGTTCCTCGGCGGAGACATCGACTACACACTGAAGAACGACATCATGGCAAGCTACGCCGGAGAGGTACTCTCACAGATTCTCCTCAAGGCTGTCCGTGAGGATGCAGGCGCCACATACTCTATCGGCGCATACTGCGGACTACAGCCACGCCAGGAGGGCAAGGCACGCCTCCAGGTGCAGATACAGTCGCCTATCTCCAAGCCAGAGCTTGTCGACACAGCGCTCCAGATAACAAACAAGTGCATCAAGGACGCAGCAGAAAAAGTCGACCCTGAGATGGTGGCAAAGGTAAAGGCAAACTTCCTCAAGGACGCTGACGTCAACGCCAAGAAGAACAACCACTGGGAGAATATCCTCTTCGAGTACAAGACACGCGGCATTGACACATACACAGAGTACAAGAAGATTGTCGAGGCTGTCACACCTGCCGACATATCAGCATTCATAAAGAACGAGATTCTCGCAAAGGGCAATGACCTGAACATCATCATGCGCCCAGAATAAACTGTCACACAGACAGCGACATGAAAGCCGGAAGACCGGTGGTAACCATCCCACCAGCCTTCCGGCTTTACCTTTATAATAAGCCACACCCCCAGACATGACACCAAGACACACCCAAGGGACTAAAAAAACAGAAAAAGAAGCCCAAGTGTATGGTATTTAAAAGAAAATGCGTAATTTTGCAATGCAATCCGCTCTACATCAACCGATAAGATGGATGGCAACCCATAAAACAGTGAAACATCATCCCACCATGCGCCAATACATCCTGCCCTTAGCACGGACACTGAGCATCATCTTCACACCGTTCTATCTCCCCCTTGTCGGCATGATAGCCCTCTTCACGCTGACCTACCTCAACATGCTGCCGGCATCATACAAGCTGGTGGTAGTGGCGCTGACGTATGCCTTCACCATCCTGCTGCCCAGTATGCTCATCCACGCCTACCGCAAATACCACGGATGGTCGCCATTCCACCTTAACAACCGTGAGAAGCGTATGGTGCCGTACATCATATCCATCCTGACGTATCTGGCCTATTATAACATCATGCGGTGGATGCACATGCCACATTTCATGTCGGCCATCATCGTCGCCGCCCTCTTCGTGCAAGTCTTCTGCGCCCTCTTCAATGTCCGCATGAAGATATCCACCCACACAGCAGCCATAGGAGGTGTGACAGGGAGCGTCATGGCGTTCTCGTTCATACTATCGTTCAACGCGCTGTGGTGGCTCATAATCCTCATCATAATAGCCGGAATGGTAGGCACGGCGCGCATGATGCTGCGCGTGCATACACTATCGGAGATTGTCCTCGGATTCATCACCGGCCTGATAGTCTCGTTCGTGACGATAATCATCGTGCCGTAAGGATAAACCGGATAAACCGGAAGAACCAGAAGCTCCGGATACCCCGGATACCCCGGATACCCCGGAAGCCCCGGAAGCCCCGGATAATCCGGAACATCCGGAACATCCGGAAAACCCGGAAAACCCAGAAAAAAAAACAAACACACCATAAACAAAATACAATGCAACCACTCGTATCAATCATCATGGGCAGCACCAGCGACCTGCCCGTCATGGAGAAAGCCATGAAGTTTCTCGACGAACAGCAGATACCCTTCGAGGTCAACGCCCTCTCAGCCCACCGCACACCAGAGGCTGTCGAGGAGTTTGCCAAAGGAGCCTCGGCACGTGGCATACGCGTCATAATAGCCGCAGCGGGCATGGCAGCCGCACTGCCCGGTGTCATAGCGGCATCGACAACACTACCAGTCATCGGCGTGCCCATCAAGGGCAGTGTCCTCGACGGTGTCGACGCCCTCTACTCAATCCTCCAGATGCCTCCGGGAATACCTGTCGCCACAGTGGCCATAAACGGAGCCATGAACGCCGCCATTCTCGCCATGCAGATGATAGCTCTCACCGACAGCAGCGTGGCAGAGCGGTTCGCCACATACAAGGCATCGCTCCGGAAGAAGATAGAGAAGGCCAACGCCGACCTCAAAGAGCTGAAATACAACTATAAGGTCTGATATAACCACAAGGCAGCCACACCACCCCTCAGGGCAGCCCCCACCCTAACCCCTCAAGGCAGGCACCACCCTCAGGGCAGCCCCCACCCTAACCCTCAAGGCAGGCAGCCCCCACCCACAAGGCAGGCACCCACCCGCAAGGCAGGCACCTCTCCTCGAACATTAGCCATTGTGCCGTCACTACTGCGGCGATCCAATCGCCGCAAGGCAGCCCCCACACACCGCAAGGCAAGCACACACCCCCTCCATAAACCATGCAACGAAGACAGACAACCACAACCCATGTAGGCAGCGTCACGATAGGCAGCGACTCGCCCATACGCGTCCAGTCGATGACAACAACAAACACCAACGACACCGAGGCATGCATCAGCCAGGCCCTGCGCATCATCAGAGCAGGGGGCGAACTTGTGCGGCTCACGACACAGGGAGTCCGCGAGGCAGAGAATATGCGTAACATCTCAGATGGACTGAAGCAGCAGGGCATCATGACCCCCCTCGTCGCCGACGTCCACTTCAACGCCCGTGTCGCCGATGTGGCAGCCCTATACTGCGAGAAAGTGCGCATCAACCCCGGCAACTATGTCGACCCCGCACGCACATTCCGCCAGCTTGAGTATACCGACGTGGAGTATGCCCAGGAGCTCCAGAAGATAGAGGCACGCCTTGTGCCCTTCATAAACATCTGCCGCGAGCACCATACCGCCATACGCATCGGTGTCAACCACGGCTCCCTCTCTGACCGTATCATGTCGCGCTATGGCGACACTCCGGCAGGCATCGTGGAGTCATGCATGGAGTTCCTGCGCATCTGCCGCCGCGAGCGCTTTGACGATGTTGTCATATCCATAAAGGCGTCGAACACCGTCGTCATGGTAGAGAGCGTAAGGCTCCTCGTCAAGGCCATGGACGCTGAGGATATGCACTACCCTCTCCACCTCGGTGTGACAGAGGCTGGCGAGGGCGAGGACGGCCGCATCAAATCGGCTGTAGGGATAGGGACACTGCTGACAGAAGGTATCGGCGACACCATACGCGTCTCACTCTCCGAGGAGCCGGAGGCAGAGATTCCCGTGGCACGCCGCCTCGTAGAGCTCATCGGAGAGGCTGCACGCAAGCGTGAGGAAGCCGAGGCAGCCATCCATGACGACACCCTACGACTCGACTTCGACACCGACGACAATGCCGACCTCCAGCTCCTTGCAGCCATGACGGCAGGCGGAGCGCTAATAGGACACAAGGCCCACAACCTCATCATCACCAACCACGGTGAGCGCCAGGAGGCTCTTGAGGACAGCATACTACAGGCAGCGAGAGTGAGATTCACAAAGCCCGAGTACACCTCATGCCCAGGCTGCGGCCGCACACTCTACAACCTCCAGGAGACAGTCTCGCGCATCAAGGAGGCCATAAACCGCGAGGCGGAGCACGACGAGCGGTTCCGCACACTGCGCATAGCCATCATGGGATGCATCGTCAACGGCCCAGGAGAGATGGCCGACGCTGACTATGGATACGTCGGGGCAGGCCCAGGACGTGTCTCGCTCTACAAGCAGAAGACATGTGTGGAGAAGAACATACCATCGGACGAGGCCGTAGGCAAACTGCTCCAGCTCATACGCTCACAAGAGTAGCCACAGGAGGGATTGGCGGACGGCCAATAAGCCCATGCGCTCCAGCTCATACGCTCGCCGGAGAAGCCACAGGATGGAGACAAGGCCGCCACTTGTTGCAGAATGTTAAAAACATGACATTATGCACGATATGTCGCAAAAAATCAGTATTTTTGCATGATTTAATGATTGATTAAGTGATGGGAGGAAACCCGCCCCTGACATTCCTGTCTGTCACACAACACATCGAAGCCAATAAAAACCGATAGAAACAACACGTGGGGATACACCACCACACAGCCATGAGGCCACGGCAAGCTGACGGGGCAGAGGCATGGCACATGACAACAAACAGAGAAAATGGAATACAACTTCAGAGACATCGAGAAGAAATGGCGCAAGCAGTGGGCCGAGCAGAAGACCTACCAGATTGCTGAAGACAAGGAGAAGAAAAAGTTCTACGTGCTGAACATGTTCCCATACCCATCAGGTGCGGGACTCCATGTCGGCCATCCGCTCGGCTATATCGCCAGCGATATCTATGCCCGCTACAAGCGCCTGCAGGGCTACAATGTGCTCAACCCCATGGGATACGACGCCTACGGCCTGCCAGCAGAGCAGTATGCCATACAGACAGGACAGCACCCGGAGAAGACAACATGCGAGAATATCAACCGCTACCGTGAGCAGCTCGACAAGATAGGATTCTCGTTCGACTGGAGCCGAGAGGTGCGCACATGCGCCCCAGACTACTACCACTGGACACAGTGGGCCTTCCAGAAGATGTTCAACTCATACTTCTGCAACACATGCCAGAAGGCACAGCCCATCGAGAAACTCATCGACCACCTCAAGACCCACGGCACAGAGGGCCTCAACGTGGCAGAGACAGAGCATATAGAGCTGACAGCCAACGAATGGAACGCCATGAGCGAGCGTGAGCAGGCCGACACCCTCATGAACTACCGCATAGCCTTCATGGGCGAGACAATGGTCAACTGGTGTGCCGGACTGGGCACAGTGCTCGCCAACGACGAGGTTGTCGACGGCGTCTCAGTGCGTGGCGGATACCCCGTAGAGCAGAAGAAGATGCGCCAGTGGTGCCTCCGCGTCTCAGCTTACAGCCAGCGTCTCCTCGACGGACTGGAGACAATACAGTGGAGCGACTCTATAAAGGAGACACAGAAGAACTGGATAGGACGCTCAGAGGGTACCGAGGTGAACATCAAGGTGGCAGACAGCGACATAAACTTCACTATCTTCACCACACGCGCCGACACAATGTTCGGTGTCACATTCTTCGTCCTCGCACCAGAGTCAGAGCTTGTCGGGCAGGTGACAACACCTGAGCAGCAGCAGGCTGTCGACGAGTACGTGAAGTATGTCAAGGGACGCACAGAGCGTGAGCGCATGATTGACCATACCGTTACAGGAGTCTTCTCCGGAGCATACGGCGTGAACCCCATCACAGGCGACCGCTGCCCGATATACATCTCAGAGTATGTCCTCGCCGGATACGGCACAGGCGCCATCATGGCTGTCCCTGCCCACGACTCACGCGACTACGCCTTCGCCAAGCACTTCTCCCTCCCCATCATCCCGCTCATAGAGGGTGCCGATGTCTCTGAGGAGAGCTACGACGCTAAGGAGGGCATCGTCATGAACTCACCGATGGAGGGCAAGGAGGCATACAAGGGCTTCTCGCTCAACGGGAAGACAATAAAGGAGGCCATAGCCGCCACAAAGAAGTTTGTCGAGGAGGAGGGTCTCGGCCGCGTGAAGGTCAACTACCGCCTGCGCGACGCCATCTTCTCACGCCAGAGATACTGGGGAGAGCCATTCCCCGTCTACTACAAGCACGGCATACCGACAATGATACCAGAGAAGTGCCTGCCCGTTGAGCTGCCACAGGTCGACAAGTTCCTGCCGACAGAGACAGGCGAGCCACCACTCGGCAACGCACAGATATGGGCATGGGACGAGAAGAACGAGAAGATTGTCGACAAGGCCCTCATCGACGACGAGAGCGTCTTCCCAATCGAGCTGTACACCATGCCAGGCTTCGCAGGCTCATCAGCCTACTATCTCCGCTATATGGACCCACACAACGGAGAGGCTCTCGTATCAGAAGAGGCTGCCGGCTACTGGCAGAATGTCGACCTCTATGTAGGCGGCTCGGAGCATGCCACAGGCCACCTCATATACTCCCGCTTCTGGAACAAGTTCCTCTTCGACCTCGGAGTGTCGAAGAAGGAGGAGCCATTCCAGAAACTTGTCAACCAGGGCATGATACAGGGACGCTCCAACTTCGTCTACCGCATAAAGGACACCAACACCTTCGTGACTGTCGAGGACAAGGACCAGTATGATGTCACGCCGATACACGTCGACGTGAACATCGTCCATAACGACACGCTCGACATAGAGGCATTCAAGAACTGGCGCCCGGAATACGCCACAGCCGAGTTCAAGCTCAACGCCAACGGTGAGTACCGCTGCGGATGGGCAGTGGAGAAGATGTCAAAGTCGATGTACAATGTCGTCAATCCAGACATGATTGTCGAGAAGTACGGAGCAGACACCCTGCGCCTTTACGAGATGTTCCTCGGCCCTGTGGAGCAGTCTAAGCCTTGGGACACAAACGGCATTGACGGATGCCACAGATGCCTGAAGAAGTTCTGGGCGCTGTACTTCGACCGCAACGACAACTTCATGCCACAGGACATCGCCCCGACGAAGGCAGAGGAGAAAGCTCTCCACAAGCTGATAAAGAAAGTCAGCCAGGACATTGAGACATTCTCATACAACACCTCGATAGCAGCATTCATGATAGCTGTCGGCGAGCTGCAGAAGTGCCGCTCGCGCGAGATTCTCGAGCAGCTCGTGATACTCATATCGCCTTTCGCGCCACACATAGCCGAGGAGCTGTGGCATGTGCTCGGACACGAGACAACAGTATGCGACGCACAGTGGCCGGCATGGGACGATGAGAAGATGCGCGACGACGAGATAACAATGCCAGTGCAGTTCTGCGGAAAGACACGATTCACCATACAACTGCCAGCAGGCATCGGCAAGGAAGACGCTGAGAAGGCAGCCCTCGCCGACGAGCGCACAGCACGATATACCGACGGAAAGCAGATAGTGAAGGTTATCGTCGTGCCGGGACGCATCATAAACATCGTGGTGAAATAATCCGGCCATGACAGCCGGAGACAACAGGACGACTCATAATGACAACCGACGATAGGGAAGCGTCAGGCCCGGCGTGGGCTAACACCATGCCACACACCGGGACCTGACACACCCATCCCACGGAGAGCCAGCACAACCCCACAGAGATCCAGCACAGCACCACGGAGAGCAAGCACACTCTCCACCCCTGCCACCCCTGCCGCCTCTGCTGTCAGAGGCCATCACTGTCGAAGTACAACCATAGAAAACATACAGGCAGGAGACAATGATTGACGACAATCCTCCCTGCCATGAAAGAGAACAACCACAATTCCTGAACTTTAACCTTATTTCCAACCAACCCACATGTTAAGCAAACTCAATAAGAAAGCAATCCTGCGCGAGGCACGCGACTACGCCATGGTAGCGGCAGCCACACTCCTGTATGCCACTGCCGTCGTATGCTTCATGCTCCCCTATCAAATCACGACAGGCGGTGTGGCAGGCATGTCGGCCATCATATACTATGCCACGGGGCTTGAGGTGCAGTACTCATATGCAGCCATAAACCTTGCATTCCTCATCCTCGCCGCACGCATTGTAGGCCTGAAGTTCTGCATCAAGACCATCTGGGGCTTCGGCATGATAACCGTCTGGCTCTCTGTCGTACAGCAGATTGTCCAGGACCCTGTGACAGGCGAGCTGCCCAAGCTCCTTGGCAATGAGATATTCATGGCCGTGGTCATATCAGCCATAATGGAGGGTCTCGGCCTTGCCATAAGCTTCTACTTCAACGGCTCGACAGGAGGCACGGACATCGTGGCGGCCTGCATCAACAAGTTCAAGGACATAAGTCTCGGACAGGTACTGATGGTCTGCGACATACTCATCGTCTCCAGCTCATACCTCATCTTCCACGATGTCCAGAAGGTCATCTTCGGCTATGTCCTGCTCATTCTCGCCGCTCTGGCCCTTGACTTCTTCACCCGGAGGTTCCACCAGGCCGTGGAGTTCAAGATATTCTCGCGCAACTACTCAGCCATCGCCGACGCCCTCAACAAGTCAGGTTTCGGCGTGACAGTGCTTGACGGCTACGGCTGGTACACCCGCACGACACGCAAGGTGCTGATATGCCTCTGCTCTAAACGCTACTCACAGTTAGTCATGCGCTCCATAAAGCGTGTCGACCCCACCTGCTTCGTCTCCGTCACCGATGTCGAGAACGTCTACGGCGAGGGCTTCAGCGCCATGAAGACAAAGGTGAAGGGACAGAAGCCCATCATCGTCTTCGCCACAAACAACCAGAACAAGCTGCGCGAGGCACGCCAGATTCTCGGTGACAGATTTGAGGTGAGGTCGCTGAAAGAGGTCGGATGCAACGACGAGCTGCCAGAGACACACGCCACAATAGAGGAGAACGCACTGGAGAAAGCCCACTATATCTCGAAATACTACGGCTTCGACTGCTTCGCCGACGATACCGGCCTGGAGGTGACAGCCCTCAACGGCGCGCCCGGAGTCTACTCCGCACGCTATGCCAATATCCCCGACCCAGACTACTCTGACCCGGAGCTTGACACCACAAAGGACCACGACACACCGGCCAACATGCGCAAACTGCTCATGAAGCTATCAGGCAAGACCGACCGCTCGGCACAGTTCCGCACATGTATCGCCCTTGTATACAAAGGCCAGGACTTCATCTTCAACGGATGTGTCAAAGGCAGCATAACACAGGAGCAGCACGGCACAGGAGGTTTCGGCTACGACCCAGTCTTCATGCCAGAGGGCTACACACAGACATTCGCTGAGATGGACATCGATGTGAAGAACAAGATATCACACCGCGGCATCGCCATGGAGAAACTCGCAGAGAAACTCCTCAACAAGAAATAACCCCGCCCATAAGATTCAAGACAAACCATAACAGAGCATAAGAACAAAGAAGAGGGAGAGAGAGGGACCTCCGGCCCACCATGCGGCAAGGCTCCTCTGTCTCCCTCAACAGCAATGACGGGCAGATGCCCGGTAGAATACCGCTGACAGTAATGCAAGAACGATTCACAGCCTCCATAGTAACATACAAGCACCACCTGCTGGACATAGAGCCTGTGCTCAGGAGCCTTTTCGCCTCGCCCGTTACGACAATATGGATAATAGACCACTCGTATGACATCATGCCACACCTGCTCAAAGAGCTCAACGAGTTCACAGGACGTGTGCTGACAGGCGAGCCTGTGCTGAGAGAGAAGGTAGAGAAGGAGGGGCTGAAGGTAGTCTACATACGCCATAAGAACAACGGTTACGGCGGTGGGCAGAACGTGGCGCTGCGCGAGGCTATGAAAGAGGGCTCACGATATCATCTTGTCGTCAACCCCGATGTGTGGTTCGGGCCACGTGTCATGCCCGCCCTGCTCGACTATATGTCCAGGCATGAGGATGTCGGGCAGATGATGCCCCAGGTGCTGTACCCCAACGGCACGATACAGCGGTTGGCAAAACTCCTCCCGACACCGCTCGACCTCTTCGGCCGCCTCTGCCTCCCGCTCCCCCTCATACGCCGCCGCAACGAGCGTTTCGAGCTGTGGGACATGGACACGACGTCACCCACCGACGTGCCTTTCCTCTCCGGATGCTTCATGCTCTTCCGCATGGAGGCGATAAAGGAGGTGGGAATGTTCGATGAGAGATTCTTCATGTACGCCGAGGATATAGACATCACACGCCGCATGCACAGACGTTACAGGACTGTCTTCTACCCCATGCTGCCCGTCTACCACAAGTTCTCGAGAGCGTCACGCCGCAGCCTGCATCTGTTCAGCGTGCATATCATAAGCGTCATGAAATACTTCAACAAGTATGGATGGTTCAACGACAAGGAGCGCACAGAGATAAACGCAAGGACCGAGAGCCGGATGAGACACCCGGGAGAACACCACATCACTGACCACACCTCAACAAGGACACAAGCATGCACAGAAAGCTTATAACCAGACACATATGCCGTCTCCTCATGGCCATCATAATCATAATGGCAGGCCACACCACAGCAGCCTACGCTGAGGCGATAGGGACATGGCGGCTGTACCCGTCGTATAACAAAATGACAAAGATAGAGCCGGCAGGCGACGTCATATACGTCATCGCCTCCGGCTCGCTGTATTCATACAACACAGCCGACAACTCCATCACGACCTACGACCATATCTCGACACTCAACTCGAAGGATATAACCAACATGGCATGGATAAGCCAGACACGCAGACTCGTCATAGCCTACGCTGACTACTCCATCGACCTGCTCGACGAGAGGGGCGAGACACTCTTCATGACCGACATAAAGGACAAGGAGCTGGCAGGCGACAAGACAATCTACTCCATATACACGGAGGGGAGGATGGCGTACTTGGCGACAGGATTCGGCATAGTGAAGATTGACACACGCGAGGGATACATCGTCGACAGCTATATCCTCAACTGCAAGGTGAACCGCTGCTATACCGACACAAGGTATATCTACGCCATGTCAGAGACACACGGACTGCTCAGGGCCGCCCTCACTGACAATCTCCTCAACCCCAACGTATGGACGAGAGTGGGCGACTATGAGGAGGAAGAGACATGCATCTATGTCGCCGACGAGCGCCACGGCTGCTACTGGGGCCCTGACGCAGAGGGACGCCTCGCCGCTTTCACACGGGCTGACGACGGCACATACACACAGACAGCGGCAGGAGTATGCCCCGACGGCCCGCCCACAAACGATGTCTGGCGGCTCTACCAGCACAACAACCGCATATATGCCACGGCAGGATTATATTCTTACCAGCTCTACAAGCAGAACGCCGGAATGGCCTATTACTACGAGGACGGGATGTGGAAGAAAGTGGCTGAGCCGGCCGGGACAGGCTACGGATACATCAACGCAAACTGCATGGCATTCGACCCCACAGAGAAGAACCACTTCTATGTCGGCGCCCAGTCAGGCGTGTATGAATACCGCAACGACGAGTTCGTGGCAGCCTACTCGACACACAACACTCCGCTGAGAGGCATAGGAGGCTCTGACGTGCAGGCCAACGCCCTCGTCACATCAATGGCCTACGACAAGGACAACACCCTATGGGTCATGAACGGATGGAACAATGTGCCGCTCATAAGCCTCGACAAGCAGGGCACATGGACAGCCCACCCACATGACAACGCGTCATTCTCAAACCTGTACTTCGTCGACCAGCAGGGGACATTCTACTCACGACGCCACAACCGCATCTTCTTCGGCAACTGCCACGGACAGACAGCAGCCGTATACCGCTACGACCCCTCCACCGACCAGCTTGATGACTACCGTGAGTTCACCGACCAGGACAATATCCTGCGCCACATAGACATCCTGCACGACCTCGCCGAGGACAACGACGGCAACATATGGCTCGCGACACAGAACGGGCCATACTACATACGCCAGCAGAATGTCATGGGCGACATGGGGAGCATCGTGAAGCACAAAGTGCCACGCAACGACGGCACCAACTATGCCGACTATCTCCTCGACAATATCCCGATAAAGCGCATCATCGTCGACAGCAACAACCGCAAATGGATGGGGACACGAGGCAGCGGACTGTATCTCATATCTGCCGACAACAACACCGAGATACACCATTTCACCACAGCGAACTCCCCGCTCATCGACAACAACATATACGACCTGCTCATCGACAACACCACAGGGCGCCTGTGGATAGCCACCGACAAGGGAATATGCTCATACCAGAGCGACGCCACACAGACGGGAGACACCATGGAGAGCGACAACATAACCGTATATCCTAACCCTGTCACGCCCGACCATACCGGCGACGTGACAATCGTCGGCATGACAGCAGGGGCCCAGATAACCATAACGGCAGCATCAGGAGCAATGGTCCACCAGGGAACATCGGCAGGAGGGAGCTACACATGGAACACCAAGGACACGAAAGGACGATATGTGGCATCGGGCGTGTACATGGTGCTCATGACATACGCCGACGGCTCAAAGGGCCCGACAGCCAAGATAGCCATAGTCAGATAAGAAGAAACAGCCCCTCAGGAAGATGAAACTCTCAATACTAATACCGACATACAACACCCCATGCCTCAGCCTCGTCAGAGACCTCCAGCGACAGTGTGAGGCTGCGGGGACAAGCCATGAGATTATCGTCATGGACGATGGAAGCACCGATCATACAGCCATCGCCACGAACAAGGGTATAGACGATATGCCAGGCTGCAGGTATATCCTCCTCGGAGAGAACATCGGCAGGGCAAGGATACGCAACAGGCTCGTCGGCGAGGCGAGAGGAGAGTGGTGTATCATCACAGACTGTGACGCGCGTGTCACAGACAGCAACTTCATAAACCGTTATCTCTCAGCTGCCTGCCATGCCACAGAAAAGACAGGAGTAATAGTAGGCGGACTGGCAAACCCGGAACACCAGCCAGGGCCATACACATCGCTCAGATACAGATACGAGAAGGCGGCAGAGGCGAAGAGAAGCCTTCCCTACCGGCAGCGACACCCATACGCTGACTTCGCGACATTCAACTTCATGGCACGCCGTGAGGTGCTCACAGCCATCCCGTTCTGCGACGACCTCCGCGAGTACGGCTACGAGGACACACTCATGGGCATAGAGCTGCAAAGGAAAGGCATAGGCATAACGCATATAGAGAACAGCCTTGAGCACACAGGGATAGAGCATAACAGCATATTCCTCAAGAAGACAGAGACAGCTCTCCACACCCTTGTCAGCCACGAGCATATCCTTATGCCCCTGACGCCACTCGGCAGAACCATCATAAGGCTGCGGCGGATGCATCTCCTGCCCATAGTCCGCATGGTTCACCATACCATAGGCGGGAAGCTCAGAGAGAATCTCCTCGGCCTCAACCCATCGCTATTGGCGTTCAAGATATACAAGTTAGGCTATGCCGCATGTCTCCTCTGAGACTTTTCTCTCTGAGACTTCTCTCCTCTATGATATCCGATGTCATGGCCATCCCCCCAGAATCCATCCGGCATCCCCCCCATCATTCACTGACGGCCCATATAATATGCATATCCTCGTCATACCATCATTCCTGCCACCCTACGGCGGCTCCTTTGCCATAGAGCAGGCGAAGGCGCTCCACGCCATAGGCAACCATGTCGGCATCATACACTGCCAGCAGCACGGACTGACGGTCTACCCACGCCTGTGGCTCTCATCATGCAGCACACCAAGGCACGGGGAGGCGGCTGAGGGGATAATGATGCTGAGCTGCGGCATGAGGGGAATGCCACGCATGACACATCTCAACCAGACGAGACACTGCCGCCATATATCAAGGCTCTATGATGAGTATGTGGCAGAATACGGCCATCCGGACATCATCCACGCCCATTGCTCACAATGGGCAGGTGTGGCGGCGATGGCCATAAGCCGGAGACATGGTGTCCCGTACATCATAACAGAGCATATCCCGGGAATGATGTTCCGCAGTGAATACGGCGAGGGATGGACACGCCACCAGTGGGCACGCCAGCTGACACAGGAAGCCATGGAGCGCGCCGAGGCAGTGATAACGGTATCGGACATTGTCGTCGGCGACCTGCGAGAGTTCTTCGGCACACAGTTCAAGCTCCACGTGGTGTCGAATATCATAGACACAACATTCTTCGCCTGCCGCGGACGGGAGCCCCGGGCAGGACGCCCCATGAGATACTGCTGCCTCGGCATAGCCAACAAGCGGGAGTATATACGCAAGGGATATGACATCCTCCTTGAGGCATTCGGCATGATGACCGATGACAGCGAGCTGCACATAGCAGGGCGCGGGACAGACGGCAAGACATTTCTCCGCATCATCAAGGACCATGTCCCCCCGCAACGCCGCAGACAGGTCATCGTCCACGGCGACCTCGACAGAGACCATGTGCGCAGCCTCCTGTATCATTCTGACGCCCTTGTACTTGCCTCACGTGCCGAGGTCCAGCCCCTCGTCATCCTTGAGGCCCTCTCCACAGGCATCCCCGTCGTCTCGACCGACGCTGTCCCCTACTACCCCGAGTATGCCGGCAGTGTCCTCATAGCCAAGGCTGGCGATGCCGACACTCTCCGCCTACGTATGGAAGAGGTGGCCCACATCATGCCATCACCCCGCAACCACGACATCGTTGAGGGTATGGCATCGCCTGAGACTGTCGCCAGAGAGATACAGCGGATAATGGAGGCAGGAAAAAGCAAAACCCAATAAAACAAGACACTATCATGCTGAAGAGAATAATAAACCCATGGGAGGGCATGGAAGGATATAACTGCATAGGCTGCTCGCCCGACAACCCCATAGGCCTGCACCTATGCTTCTACGAGGACGGCGACGACATCGTGACACGCTGGCGCCCCACGGCCGACCACCAGGGATGGCTCAACACGCTCCATGGAGGCATACAGGCCCTTATCCTCGACGAGGTCTGCGGATGGGTAGTGACACGCAAGCTGCAGACAGCCGGCGTGACATCGAAGATGGAGACACGCTACCGCCGCCCCGTCTCCACACTCGACACAGAGCTGACAGCCCGCGCCCGCATCACCGGGCAGAAGCGCAACATCATCACCATAGAGGCGACCCTCACCGACTCAGCAGGCAGGGTATGCACCGAGGCGACATGCACATACTTCACATTCCCACGCGAGAAGGCGGAGCGGGACATGCACTTCACACCATGCCGCGTGGAGGACGAGCCATAAGCATGGGCTGACAGCAGCCCCACATCAACATCAAGCCTTACTTGCCAGGCAGCCTCCGCTGCCCGTGGAGTGAGACAAACAGACCCTCCTAATAAGGTGTGCGTAATAAAAAAAAAGAGATGGATACAGATATCTTCCTATTCTTCAACCAGCACTATTGCGACTATCTTGACGGCGTGATGCCCGCCATCACCCACCGTTTCACATGGATAGCGATGTACATAGCCATAGCCGTGAGCGTCATCGTGACTCTTGGTGTGCGCCGTGGCCTCATGCTCATCATAGCCATCGGCCTTGGCATCGCCCTTGCCGACCAGCTTGGCGCCAGCCTCATCCGTCCCCTTGTCTGCCGTCTGCGCCCGTCCAATGTTGACAGTCCGCTGGCCGGCATAGTCCATATTGTCAACGGATACCGTGGTGGAGCCTACGGCATGCCCTCATGCCATGCCGCGAACACGGTCTGCCTGCTGTCGATGCTCGCCATGCGGTTCCGCTCGCGCGTGCTGTTCTCCGTCATGACGCTGTGGGTAGTGCTGCAGATATACTCCCGCATGTACCTTGGTGTCCATTATCCCTCTGACCTCCTTGTCGGCTCTCTCCTCGGCTTCCTCTCCGCCGTCATCGTCACCGCGGCGTACCACCGCCTGACGGGCGAGGAGCGGCGGCGTGAGTCTCTGAGGCTGTGGCAGCTCCCCGTAGCTGTCTTCACTGCCACCCTCGTGGTGTGCCTCTGCACAAACTGATTTGTTTTTGTTTCAGTAGCTTACGCTACAGACACAGGGGCTTTTTCTTCCCTTATCAGCCTAAGGGGGCCTTTTCCTTCCCCTCATCAGCCTCGAGGCCCCCGTTCGTCAGGCGTCAGCCTGTCGTCAGCTTCATAACAGGGGGGGATTTCCTTCCCCTCATCAGCCTCAGGGAGCTTTCTTCCCCTTATCAGCCTCGGGCCCCCGTTCGTCAGGCGTCAGCCTGTCGTCAGCTTCATAACACAGGGGGCTTTCCTTCCCCTCATCAGCCTCAGGGGGGCCTTTTCCTCCCTCATCAGCCTCGAGCCCCCGTTCGTCAGGCGTCAGCCTGTCGTCAGCTTCATTGCTGTTTCTGTATCAAGGGAGCAGATGGCAGCAGCAAGGCTGTTGAGGTTATGGAAACGGGCATAATCACTATCCCCCCTCTGGTCTTCCTGCCATGGTGCGAGAATGAGGAGGGTGCCGGCCACACATGCCTCGAAGCGGCTCCTCTCTGGCTTCCAGTACTGCCCGATGGGTTTGCCCTGTATATGGATGAGGGGGTATCGCTCTTGCAGACACTCGTTCTTTATGCGTTTCTCACACTCGCTGATGCCCGGCGTTACCAGCACATCGCCTTGGGCTGCAGCTTCCATCAGCCGCTCATGCTCCCTTTGCCAGAAGATTGTCTGCTCTGTAGCCACTTCATGCCCATTTTCCACCGTTCTCCTATGAAAGAACACCTGCACCTTCTCGGGATGCCTCAGCAGCATGAAGTTGCCGAAAGCACCATAGCGTATTCCACCTATCATGATACAAAGCGAGCGCCTCATCAGATGCGGCCGTTCACGTCTCACTAACCAGCGGTACGGATTGGCACGCAGATAGGCTGTCCAGTTCTTCAGCTGCCCGTCGCGCATGAGAATGTGGTCGTTGTATCCATCTTCAAAGAGTGTTCCTCCTCCCCATGCCCTGCTCACTCCTCCCTTGAAGGCTCCCACGATGATGCCAAGGTGTTTCTTGGGCGGCAAGAGGCTGTTAATGCGGATGATGAGATGGATATGGTCAGGCATGATGCATACGGGTGGCCATACCTCCACCATAGGGTATATGGAGTGTATCTTGGGCAGTTCCTCGTTCAATACCCTTTCTCCTAAAGGGGAGAGCACTGTGGCAGGGTAGTTGGGGGCCGTAGGGTGTGCCTTGATATCGCCCGCCACACTGCCGAAGACAGGTTTGCGCCCTTCCACAACGATGGTGACGAGATACGTTCCCACGTCATTGTAGCGATGGCCTATGTACCGGCGTTTCTGGTTGTGCTCCGTTTCGTAACGCCAACCTACGCCCTTGATATATTTCAGCTTCTTTTCTGTCATATCGTCTGGATATCGTCTGGGATTTATACAGTTATCCCGCCACTCGTCAGCAAAAATACAATTTTTCCATGTAAAACACGCAATGACAAACCATGAAAATGACAATGAGCAGCCATTTTCTTCGCCTTCCAGCCCAACCGAGGCCAACAAGCCCTTTCCCTCACCTTTCTGACCATATCCACAGCGCCATGTCTGCCCTGCGGCAAGCATGCCGCTCCGCCTTATTTTCCAGGCCTTCCGGCATCCAGTGCCGATGACGGCGCAAGAGAGTGCCGATGAGGGCGTCATTCAGTGGGGATGAGCACTCCATCCTGTGCATGTCGCCCGCCCTCTACTTTCCGCTCTTTTCTCTCCCCTTCTCCCGTCCGAAAGACACCACGGCTGAAAAATAAAGGGCTCTCCTCTTGCACTATGCGAAAAAAAGTAATATCTTTGCAGAGGAAAACATAGGATTCCTGGCAGGAACCCACGGACAAGCCCACAAAAAAGGGACTATTACCCACGGACAAGCCCTTGCCAGTCCTGCCAGCAGCCATCAATCTGGCCATCAGGAGAACACATGACCCAGAGAGCAAACTGACGACTAACATTTTCTCTCCTCCCGCTTTCCTATTGACAACCTGATAACGAGAATGAGACACCATACCATCACACACACACTCCGCATGATAGCCGTCATCATGCTATGGTCTGCCTCTGCCGCCGCCGGCGCGCAGGACAACTACCGTGTCCAATGCCATGACATCATGACAGCCGATATACTCGACATGCACAATGTCGTGCAGGACGGGCTTGGATTCATCTGGATATCATCGAGCGACGGCCTGTACCGCTACGACGGCTACAGGATGCAGGACTTCCGCCCGAAGGCGAGCGACGGGACCGGTGTCAGCTCATACGATGTGAAGCAGATGCAGACCGACAGCGACGGCAATATATGGAGCATCATAGACAGCAAGCCTATTAAGCTCGACATCAGGACATACCGCTTCAAGAACATCATAAAGCGCCTGGAGGCCAGGTCAAGGCGCAGCTACCGCATCACAGACATCATGATGGGACGGCAGAACAGGCTCTACATGATATGCGACGACAACACTGTCCTGACATGCGACACACGCCACCCCGAGGAGACCATAGCCCAGACAAACGCTGTGACAGCCAGCACGCTGCGTGCGCGCAGCAGCATCAGGAAGCCATTCATCATACACGACCGCTACGGCAACACATGGACCCGCGAGAATATCGACGCGCCGGGAGTGAAACAGACAGGGGAGATATTCGCCGACAACCAGGACAACATCTGGTACATCGACGGCAAATCCCTGTACAAAGTCTCTTTCCGCCCGAAGCTCTACAGCCGCCTACAGACAGAGACAGACCCCATGAGATGGGCCATGCGCGACAGCCACGGACGCCTGTGGGCATCAGCGCGAGAGACATACCCAATCGCGATATACAACGCCGACAACAGCCTCAAGGGCTATCTGACACCCGAGGGGAAGATATCCCAGGCAAAGTGCGGCTTCACGTCAAGGGCATACGTCTTCTTCGAGGACTCGCGTCACACGATATGGATAGGCACAAAGCCCGACGGGATATACCGCCTCACACCACAGGCGGGAGGGACATTCCGCGTGGAGAATTTCCGCAAGGAGCCCGGCGGACTGCACGACAATGACATCATAGACATACTCGAGGACAAGCAAGGGCGCATCTGGGCCACAGGATTCAAGGGAGGGCTATGCTGCATCAGCGACGCCCACAGCCCACGTCCCGTCTTCACACCCATAAGCAGCCGTGTCAGCGGCGAGATGAAGTTCCGCCGCTCAGTCCTCGTCAGGCAGAACGCCATACTCTCAGCCACCTCAGCCGGGCTCATGGTCTACGACATACGCCGGAGTCTCAAGGACCTCACCGCAGGCAAAGGTGTGCTCCACCACACCCACGAGCCGCAGCGCGCGGCGTCACTCTCGTCGTTCGCCCTCAAGACAGTGCTCGAGACAAGCCACGGCGACATCCTCGTCTGCACACGCGACGCAGGCATAGACATCATGAATGGTACCGACGTGTTCGCCAGGAAACTCTCATTCAGCCACATAAACAAGAGCAGCGGTTTCCCCTCAGACTACGTCAAGTCAATAATCGAGCACAACGGCCACCTGTGGGTGACATCGCAGAACAAGATAATCGAGTGGAACCCCAAGGAGAAGCTGCCCGAGGCAGCAGAGGTGAGGCTGACACTCGACAACAGCGACTTCTCAGAGAGCAACCCCGAGCAGCGCGCCGACGGGACATACGTCTACGGCGTCAACGACGGCATGATAAGCCTGTCGCTCGACTCGCTCGCCTCCATCTACAGCATCGAGCCACAGAAGTACCCCCTGCTCCTCACCTCGACAACCGACCGCGACACCATCATCCTCGAGAGCGACAACCGCACACTGAACCTCACCTTCGCCACCCTCGACTATGACTCGCCTGAGCACATAGCATACGCCGTCAGGCTCTCACCCGACGGCGAGCAGGGCAAGTGGATGTACATCGGCACGACGAACTACATCTCCTTCCCACACCTTGAGGCAGGCGAGTACACCCTCGAGCTCCGCTCCACCGACAGCTACGGGCGCTGGCTCAGCAACACACGCCGCATAACCGTCATAGCGCGCCCCGCGATATTCGAGACATGGTGGATGCGCCTCATATACATCATAGCCATCCTCTCGCTCATTGTCGCCGTATGGTGGGTGAGGCGCTACATCGGCAATATCAAGCGCCAGCAGCACGAGACACTCGAGGCATACATGCAGCTCGTCAACACGACAGCCGCCAAGGACGAGAAGCAGCACGAGGCATACACACGCCGCATAATAGAGCGCGCACAGGTGGAGCCACAGAGCGACGCCATGATAAAGAAAGTCATGGAGTTCGTGGAGAAACACATCGGCAACGCCGACATAGACATCGACCAGATGGCACAGTACGCGGCAGTCAGCCGCAGCCAGCTGAACCACAAGCTGAAGCAGCTCATGGGCGTCACACCATCCGAGATGATACGTGAGGCGAGGATAAAACGCGCCTGCATGCTTCTGCGCGAGAGCAACCTCTCTGTCAACGAGATAGCCTACCGCTGTGGGTTCTCAGACCCGAAATACTTCTCCAAATGCTTCAAGGCCTCCAAGGGCTGCTCCCCCACAGCATTCCGTGTCTGCTACTGATGAGGAGGCCCTGACCGACAGCTGTGCCAGGCGGCAGGGGTCAGGAGGAGGAGCGTATCGGCCCACGAGCCGCTAGTATAAAGCTATCGGATAACAATACTATATGGAAAAGAAACACATAAACGTGGTGGCGGCCGTCATCCTGCGCGACGGGAAGGTGCTGGCCACACAGCGGGGATACGGCGAGTGGAAAGACTGGTGGGAATTCCCGGGAGGGAAGATAGAGAGCGGCGAGGAGCGGGAAGACGCCCTGAGACGCGAGATACAGGAGGAGCTCGATGCCGAGATAGAGGTGGGAAGGCTGCTGACCACCGTCGAGTATGACTATCCGCTCTTCCACCTCACGATGCACTGTTTCCTGTGCAGCCTGAAGGCCGGCTCACAGCCTCATCTCCTTGAGCACGAGGCGGCACGGTGGCTGCCTGTGGACAACATGGGCGTGGTAAGGTGGCTGCCGGCCGATGTTGAGGTTGTCAGCGCGCTGTCCGCCCTCATTGGCGGTGGCAGATGAGGATGCGGAGAATCTGTGGGAGAGGAAGACAGGAGTGCAGCTCATCCCCCTAACAGTACAGACCACTGGCAGATGCGCCCCCCTGGACATGTCCTGTCCTGCAAACAGCATATTCATACCGGCATCGCTCTGGCCGAATGCCGGCATCCATATTTCAGAATACCGTATGACCATACGCCGCATGGAATTTCTCTGTGAGTTTGAGTCTCTCTACCGTGAGAACTACTCACGCATGTATTTCTTCTCGCTGACGATAGTCGGCGAGGAAGAGTCGGCGCGCGATATTGTCAGCGATGTCTTCTCGAAGGTATGGGACAATTATGACCTCCTTGACCACCGGAATATCCTCTCATATCTCATGACAAGTGTCCGCAACCGCAGTATAGACCATCTGCGGCGCATGCGGCGTAAAGGTATGACGACGGATATCGCCCATCTTCTGACAGATATCGAGGCTCTGAGATGGGATGAGGAGCGTGAGATGATGCTCCAGCGTATAGAGAGGGATATACTGGCACTGCCTGAGATGACGCAGAATGTCATGAGGCTATGCTACTTCAAGCGCATGACATACAACGAGACAGCCGAGATGCTTGGTATCACTCCACGCATGGTGAAAAGACATATCTCTAACGCTTTGGCGAGATTGCGCGAGAGATATGGGGTCCATAAGAAGAGTTGAGCGTTTCAATATTATGAACAAGGAGATAACCTGCAAACTTAGCATATGACCAACCATAATGAAGATATTGACATGAGCCACAGCGAGGAGATGCTTCTCCGCGAGGCCACTAACCGTGCTCTCTCTGACAACAAGCCTGACATAGATAGAGAGTGGGACATATTCCTAAGGTCGAGAGACTACTCTGGGGCTTACCATCGTATACCTGTCCGCCGGCGCCATCGCCGCCGTTGGGTGGCATATGCCGCCGCGGCGTGTGGTGTCCTGCTTGTTGTCATTGTTGGCATAGTGTCGTTTGTCAGCGGAAGGATGACGGCCGGCGGTTCTTCCTTGCTTGCCTTTTCAGATGCGGCAGACAGTGTCAGCATCACCGCTCCTGAGGGAGACAGATGCCATGTGACGCTCCCCGACGGCACGAGTATATGGCTCAGCAGCGGCTCGACACTCAGTTACCCGTCAACATTCACGGCGAGGCGGCGTAGTGTGAGCCTCACGGGTGAGGCGTTCTTCGATGTCACGAAAGACGCTGGCCACCCCTTTGTTGTGAACACTCCGTATCTCGTGACGAGGGTCTTCGGCACACAGTTCAATATACGGTGCTATAGGGCCGACGACTGTCATGTGACGCTTCTGTCAGGAAGCATAGAGGTGACAGCACGGGGCAGGCGTGGCGAGGCTGTCCGCCTTGAGCCTGGCCATGAGTGGCACATGGACAAGAGGGGTATTGCAGAGGTGACGGAAGTGGCAGAGACAGAGCATCTGTCATGGCAGAAGGGCTCATTCGAGTTTGACGATGTCCCGCTTGGCGATGTTCTCGACGAGCTGAGCCAGTGGTACCATGTGACTGTCATATCGAACAGCGAAGAGAGCATGACGCAGAATGTGCATTTCTCCATTGAGCGTAACGCTCCGCTCGAGCAGGCCATTGAGCTTCTGAACAGTCTGTGCCTTGCAGAGATAACAACCGACGGGAAGAGCATCATCGTGGATGACTGATGCTCTCGCCACTCCCTTTCATGCATCATACTGAGGAGGGGGGAATGAGATGGGTGGGCTGCCTTCTTGCGTGGCCACATGCGTTCAGACGCACATCCTGTTCCTCTCTCTTCTCTTTTTTTTCTCTTAGTCTGTTTCTTTGGCTACCATTCCCTGTGGTCTGTGCATCTGGATGTGTCCAGTATCCTGATTTCTTTTGTTGTATGGAGTTCCCGATGCCATAAGAATCTTGTATCGCCCGTTTTCTTGATTTATTTCTGTTTTTCTGGGGGCCATATCATGATTCTCACGTTATACTATCAGAAACAGAAGAACAGTATCCGTGAAAAAACAAATAACACATCTATCATGAACCAAAGACTTTTTTCCTCAGCCCCTCGCCTTATAGCCGTGGCGATGGTCATGCTTTTCTACATCACAGCAGTAGCCCAGACAGGCAAGATAAGCATGGAGTTTATCAATGAGCCTCTGCCTGCGGCCTTGAAGAAGATAGAGAGTTGCTCAAGCTACAAGGTTCTATTCAGCTATGACGCTGTCGGCAAGTATACTGTCAGCACCAAGGTTGTCAGGAAGACAGCCCCTGAGGCAGTGCGGCAGGTTGTCAGCGGCAAGCCTCTCCAGGTCACAGTGAAGGACAAGTATATCACTGTCTCGCCTGCCAACGGGGCAAAGACGGCTGGCAATGAACGTTATGTCACGGGCATTGTGCTCGATGATATGGACGAGCCATTGCCTGGCGCGTCGGTCACTGTCCCTGGAAGCCCTTTCGGCACAGTGACTGACGCTGAGGGACGTTTTGAGCTCACCCTGCCATCTGTCATAGGCGATGTCCTTGTGTCTTACATCGGCATGAACAGCCAGAAGGTCACCATATCGGGCGGCAAGCCTCTCACTGTGCGTCTCTCAGCCGACATCTCCATGCTCAACGATGTCATCGTCACTGGCTACCAGACTATCTCTGAGGAACGCTCGACAGGCTCTTTCGCCAAGGTGACGGAGAAGGAACTGGAGACACGCCGCCTTGACAATATCACGAATATGCTTGAGGGGCGGGTGGCCGGATATAGCGACGGCAAGATACGCGGTCTCTCCACCATGTACGGAGAGAAGTCGCCCCTCTTCGTCGTTGACGGGTTCCCGGTTGAGAACCAGGTCATGGATGAGCAGGGGAGAGTCACCACTCTCGCTCCTGACCTCAATATGGACGACGTCCAGGACATCACGGTATTGAAAGACGCCGCAGCAGCCAGCATCTATGGTGCCCGCGCCGCCAACGGTGTGATAGTCATCACCACGAAGAAAGGCTCACGTGACGAGCATCTCAATGTCGGCTTCTCTGCATCTCTCGCATGGAAGCCTTACGGCCTTTATACAGGCAACCTCGCCTCGAGCGCCGATGTGGTGAGCCTTGAGCGTGAGTGGGCACAGTATAATAGGAATCTCCAGGGCGGAGACGCTGTGAGCTACGCGCAGATAGCCCTGGCAGAGAACTACTACCCCAATGCGGGCATCAACGCCATTCTCAGCCACTACGCCGGCAAAACTACCGAGGCAGAGATGAACGCCACTCTCGACGAGCTCGCCTCCATGGGATACAGCTATTATGACCAGGTGGCGAAGTATGCCAAGCGCGACGAGCTGCAGCAACAGTATAACCTCAACATAGCCAAGACGACGGGCAAGAACAGCTTCAAGGCGAGCGTCACATACAAGAACAACGCGTATGAGGACAAGTACTCAAAGGACCAGTCGGTAGGCATAAACATCAACAACATAACAAAGCTGACAAGATGGATGGACATGGAGATAGGCGCCTACATGCTCTTCGGCGACGAGGACAGGCAGACCTACAATCCCCTCTCGTCCTTCTCGACAGGATATGACATCATGCCTTACGACCGTCTTGTCAACGACGATGGCACATACTACACCCGCCCTGCCTCTCAGCTATACACATCGAACAAGCAGAACATCCTGGACACATATGGCCTGTACAGTGAGGACAGCTGCCCTATGGCAAACCTCGGCAAAGGCGTGGCAAACACGAAGACAATGTCGCTCCGCACCTTCGCGCGGCTGAACATCGAGCTCACCCCATGGCTGAGATACTCTGCGAGCTTCCAGTATGAGCGTGGCACAAACAAGTACCGCCAGATACAGGAGAAAGACTCGTATGCCGCACACCAGACCATCAACAAATTCGCCTCGGCTGACAACGCCACAGGCATGGTGACATACAACATCCCGTATGGCGACATACTCAACTCACGCGACCAGTACCGCAAGTCGTACAACTTCCGCCAGCAGCTGTCGTTCGACTATACTATAGACGATGTACACAGCATTGCCGCCATTGTTGGCACTGAGACACGCGAGAACAAGGTGGAGCAGCACACAGACACGTTCTACAACTATGACGACCTGACGCTGCAATACAGCGCTGTCAACGAGGCCATCCTCAGGTCAGGCCTGTCCAACGCCTTCGGGTCGTGGGCGTCGCTCACGCAGAGCCTATCGAGATTCTACGAGACGAAGAACCGCTATGTCTCCATCTACGGCAATGCCGCCTACACATACGACACACGCTACTCAGCCACATTATCCATGCGCTGGGACCGCTCAAACCTTTGGGGCACAAGCAACAAGTACCAGAACAAGCCTATATGGTCTGTCGGACTCTCATGGAACGCCAGCAACGAGAAGTTCATGCAGGATGTCAAGTGGATAGACATGCTCAAGGTGCGCACAACATACGGCATCGCCGGCAATGTCAACCCTACCTACTCACCATACATGGTGACCTCGGCCAACACCAACTATAACATCGGCGAGCCTTACCAGTATGTCAGCACACGTCCTAACAGCGACCTCTCATGGGAGAAGACGACGACAACAAACATAGGTGTGGACTTCTCGCTGCTCCATAACCGCCTGCGGGGCTCGCTCGACTATTACAACAAATACGGCGAGCGCCTCCTTGCCACCACACAGGGTGTCCCCACCGAGGGCTACGGCTACAGCAGCTATGCCATCAACAACGGCGAGATGCGCAACCGTGGTCTCGAGCTGACACTCTCTGGCGATGTCATGCGCACGAGAGACCTCACCTGGACTCTCAACGCCATGCTCTCGCTGAACAACAACAAGGTCACATATGTCAACGTGAAAGCCCCTGTCTACTTCCTCGCCCTCGACTATCCTGACGCCTACCCCACCATCGGCGACCAGTATGGCGCGCTCTACGGATACGAGTGGGCAGGACTTGACGAGGATGGCATGGCGCTCGTGTATAACGAGAATGGCGAGAAGACAACGACAGCCCCCACCAGCCTTGACGCCATCAGATGTATCGGCAACAGCATGCCTACATACAGCGGCTCGTTCGGGACATCTGTCACATGGAGAGAGTTCGACCTGTCACTCCTCTTCACCTATCAGGGCAACTACAAGATGCGCAATACCAACATGCCTTTCCTGAACTACGGGTACACAGCCTCATGGGATTATGTCTCTAAGTTCTCTGGGCTCGGGGCTGGAATAGCCAACCGCTGGCAGAATCCTGGCGACGAGGCGCGGACCGACGTGCCGCGGGCTTGTTTCACAGAGGCTGGGCTGCCGCTGACAAGCGCATACAGCACATACTTCTACTCATCGGCCAACATAATCGACGCGACACACATAAAGCTCAGCAACATATCTGTCGCATACCGTATGCCGAAGAATATCATACGCAAGGCATGTCTCAACAGCGCACGCATACAGCTGAATATCGAGAATCCTCTCATGTGGGCGAAATCTGACCAGGCTAAATACCAGCTCGGGGGCTTCAACACCACGACATACGTCGTCGGGCTGCACCTCGGCTTCTGATATGACAGCCTCCCCCCTCTGCCTCACAAAAGCCGAGGCACAGCCCACAGACGATTGCCAGGACACAACATCCTAGGATTGTGCATAATTATCTATACAAAAATAAAGACAAGAGAAATGGAAAACAACATCATCCGACCATACATAAGGAAAACAACGGCGTGTCTCACTACGCTGGCAGCCTGCCTCCTGCTCTCCGTAGCAAGCACCAGCTGCTCAGACTATCTCAACGAGCAGCCCAAGGGCCAGAATATCCCGTCAAAGCTCAGCGACTTCTCTGAGATGCTCAACTACGAGTATGGCGCACACCGCTATGACATAACACAGGCCGCAAATCTCATGGGCGACAGATTCTGCTCCCCGTCCTATCTGAACGGCTCCTACCCTCTCTACCAGGCAAACTATCTGTGGGACACGAGCATCAACCGTAGAGAATGGAACAACTCGGACGAGACGACCTACTACCAGAACTACTCGTCCATAGCCATCAGCAATCTCGTCATCGAGAACGCCCTCACAGCATCGGGCGGCACAGAGGCAGAGGCCCACACTGTCTATGCCTACGCCCAGGCCCTCAGAGCCATGGCATACTACCAGCTTGCCAACTACTACGCCAACGCCTATTCAGCTGAGAACAAGGGACAGCTCTCTGTGCCTTACATAACGAGCACGGCTGTCAACGCCCCTTACACACAGGTGACACTCGAGGAGATATACTCGCATATCATATCAGATATCGAAAACGCCATACCCTATCTCCCCGACATGGGGCGCAATATCCTTCTCCCGGGCAAGGCTGCCTGCTATGCGTTCCTCTCACGCGTCTATCTCACAATGATGGACTATGAGAAGGCAGAGAGATACGCAGACATGGCTCTCGGCATAAACGACAAGCTCTTCGACTGGACAGTGTTCTACTCCCGTTACAGCGAAGGCATAGAGGCCGAGGGTAAGTATACCGCCAACCCCTCGCCTATGGGTTTTGACTACTGTGAGAACTATGATTTCAAGCATGGCTCGACGAGCTATGCCGGAAATATCATCTCCCTGCCTGAATGGCGCTCACAGCGTGTGGAGGATGGCGACGCCAAATTCTACAGCTCGTGGAAATGGCGCGACCGCGGCTCTTACATATACTATGAGCCTATGCTGAGCGGATATTTCAACTATGGAGGATGCAAGACTGTAGAGCAGTATCTCATCAAGGCTGAGTGTCTCGCACGCAGAGGGAACATCAGCGAGGCGATGGACATTCTCAACAAGGTGCGCAAGACACGCATCATGCCCGATAAGTACGCTCCCGTCAGCGCGTCGACAGCGGGCGAGGCGATAGCAGCTATCTGCCGCACAAAATGGAATGACCTCATCGGCTCCGTCATCCCTTTCGCCGACATACGCCGCCTGAATGCCGAGGGACAGTATCCCTACACCCTCACCTATGTGCGTAACGGAAAGACAGACACTCTGGCCCCCGACTCTTATCTCTGGACAATGGTCTTCCCGATGGGAGCGATAGAGAACCACGGCGGCGGGAAGATTGAGTATATCGCCACAAAATGAAAAAACATCGGCCCCACAGAAAGAACATCTTCATCATAACATAACACATCAACATAATGGCAAACAGAATAGTATCAATAGCAATCATCCTACAGTCAGCACTATTCGGCCTGACAGCCCATGCCCAGTCGACCGTCACCCTGAGACTGCAGGGGCTCCCTGACGGGACAGCCATAACGGCCGAGCTGGCATCGACATTCCGCACAGAGAAGCCAGTAGCCGAGGCTACGCTCACGGGCGGGACATGCACCATGACTCTCCCCGTCGGGAATGAGCCACGCTACTACGCCTTCAAGGTCAAGGACACTGACGGCTACATCTCCAAGATCCTGACCGTCGGCGGCGAGACGCCCGTCATAGAGGCCATAGTGAAGAAGAACGACGGGAAGCAGGGCGAGTGGTACTCATATACACAGGAGAAAGTCCACGGCTCGTCCACACACGCTGAGTATATCCTCCGCATAGACTCCCACCGTGACCGTCTGAACACCGCCTACGAGGCCATGTACCGCATCATGCCTATGGAGGAGATACAGTCGAGCCCCGCGTTCCAGAGGCTCCAGCGCCTCTTCTTCGACGATGTCAAGGCGACATACAAGAAGATAGCCTCGGACAACAAGGACACATGGTGGGGACCGTTCTCCATGCTCTCGCTATACTCATACCTCACTCCCGACCAGAAAGAGGACCTCAAGCAGTTCCCCGATTCTGTGCTCAACTCATTCTACGGACAGCTGCTCCAAAACCAGATAATACCGAAGGGGCTGACAGGCACAACGGTCTCAGACTTTGATATCGTGGGTGTCGACGGCAAGCGGACTCCTCTGTCAAAGGCCGTGAGGGGGAAGAAGGTATATATCGTCGATTTCTGGGCCTCATGGTGTGTGCCATGCCGCAAGGAGATTCCCAACCTCAAGGCTATATACGAGAGATTCAGCGGCAAAGGGCTTGAGATTGTATCCATCTCTATCGACAAGAACGACAGCGCATGGAGAAAAGCTGTCACCGCTGAGAACCTGACATGGCCTAACGGTATAGACAAGCAGGGCATAAAGGATATGTTCAATGTCAACGCCATACCTGCCATATTCATCGTTGACGGCAAGACCGGCAGGATTCTCGCAGAGAATATCAGGGGAGAGCAACTCGCCAACAAGCTGGCAGAGATGCTTGAGTGATGGCAGGAGAAGACTCTGCCGCAGAATGGCGGGGGCCCCTAAGATTTCCGGCAAAAACCTCAGGACAAGAGGACAGGTTGTTTATTGCCATAACGCAATAGGACACACAGGCTTGAAGCGGATGCTCATTCATACAATGCAAATGAGCATGTCATCCAGTATCTCTTGCCCTTCAACTCTGAGCCATTGATATTGCCATTCAATACCAATGGGAAAAACATGCAAAATTTCATCGGCTGTCCGGTAAACTGTCACGAGACATTGGCATAATGGTCTTGAGACAGTTTACCGGACAGCAATATATGTTATATGTACTTGTTTTTGAATAAGATGCCAGGGAATATTATTCACGGGCAGGTAACATTGTGCTTTCTTGCCAGTATATCCCTGAAATTTTCCTGCCCACGCTCAAATGTGTCCTGCCTACTTATCACTCACACACACAGACAAGCGCACGATTACACCGCATAGTATACAATAATCAGGCGATATCCCAGTTATAATAGAGAATCCCAAACATTGGTAATTCTTCCCGAATTTCGGGTATCGCACATTCCGCTTCCTCTTCATAACTTTGCAGCAGGATTGCAATACAGTTACTATTCAAAAACATCATGAAGAAAAGAATCATAGGAATTATGGCGATGACAATGACTATGGCGACAAATGTCCAGGCACAAGGTGTGCAGGACAAAGTGGCGGGGAAAGAGAATCTGCCGCTGGCGGAGAAATGGGACAAGACGTTTCAAAAGAGCGACAAGGTGGAACATGAGAAGGTGACCTTTGTGAACAGATTCGGCATCACGCTTGCTGCCGATGTGTACCGCCCTATAGGTCAGGAAGGACCATTGCCGGCACTGGCTGTCAGCGGACCATTTGGAGCATCAAAGGAGCAGTCAAGCGGCTTATATGCCATGAAGATGGCTGAGAGAGGTTTCATCACTTGTGCCTTCGACCCTTCCTTTACGGGCGAGAGCGGAGGCGAGCCACGGGCTGCTGCCTCGCCCGATATCAACACTGAGGATTTCCTGGCAGCAGTGGATTACCTCAGCGGCCTCGACGGAGTGGACAGTGAGAAGATAGGTATCATCGGCATCTGTGGATGGGGCGGCATAGCCCTTAATGCTGCTGCCGTTGATACTCGCATCAAGGCTACGGTGGTGAGCACGATGTACGACATGAGCCGCGTTAATGGCAACGGATATTTTGACGGGAACGATAGCGAGGAAGCCCGTTATGCCGCTCGTAAGGCGATGGCTGCCGAACGCACCAAGGCTGTGCGGAGTGGCAAGCTGACATTGGGAGGCGGTGTGGTGGACCCCCTGCCTGCCGATGCCCCGCAGTTTGTCAAGGACTATTATGACTACTACAAGACTGCACGAGGGTATCATCCACGTTCGGGCAACAGCAACGGCGGATGGCATACGTTTGGCTGTCAGGCATATTCCAACGCGCGCTTCCTCTATTACGCCAACGAGATACGCTCGGCTGTGCTCATCATGCACGGCGAGAAAGCCCACTCCCGCTACTTCGGTGAGGATGCTTATAAGTATATGGTTGAGGGCAAGGCCACGGGCTACGACACAGTCCGCAAGCCCAATCCTGTGCCTGGGAACAAGGAGCTGCTCATCATCCCCGATGCCAGCCATTGCGACCTCTATGACGGAGGCTACACCGAACTGGAAGGCAAGGGCAAGGCTAAGAACATGATTCCATGGGACAAGATAGAAGAGTTTATCAGGTTGAATCTTGACATAAGCAAATGAAACGTTTCATCATATTCTTAACTGTGATAACAATAACGACATTGAATGTCATGGCATAGAAGATAATAGTACAGACGGCAGGCCGCACACAGTTGGGCGAGTTTGCTCCAGAGTTTGCCCATCTCAACGATGATATTCTCGTTGGCGAAGTGTGGAGTCACAACGACCTGCTTAGCCTTCGCGACCGCAGTCTTGTTACGCCCACCTCACTAATTAGGGTCTGCTGAATTAATTTCCGGCAACAGACAGGGTATAGCAGACGTAATTCCTCATAGCAACGATGGCGATGAAAACCTAAAAAATGGTTATAACTCCCCAAAATCAGGTATGACGGAATATAAATAATGTGAGTACCTTTGCACTCGAATTTAAAACAAAAACACAATGTATATAGAAAAGATACAGTCGCCAGCCGATTTGAAACAGCTGGATTTGGAGGCATTGAAAGTTGTGGCAGAAGAGACACGTACGGCCGTATTGAACCGTGTCAGTAAGCATGGTGGACATGTAGGACCTAACCTGGGTTTCGTGGAGGCGACGGTGGCCCTGCATTATGTATTCAACGCGCCAGAGGACAAGCTGGTGTTTGACGTTTCACACCAATGCTATCCTCACAAGGTGCTTACGGGTCGTGCATCGGGGTTTCTGGGCGACGTGGACGACATGAACGCCATCAGCGGATATTCCTCGCCAGCCGAGAGTCCTGTGTATGACAACTTCGAGGTGGGTCATACTTCCACATCAGTAAGTCTGGCTACAGGCTTGCAGAAGGCTCGCGACATCAAGGGAACCAGTGAGAACATCATTGCCATCATAGGCGACGGTTCGCTCTCAGGCGGCGAGGCTTTTGAGGGGCTTGATGAGGCATCGGAATTGGGCACAGGCATCATCATCGTGGTGAATGACAACGAGATGTCAATTGCAGAGAATCATGGTGGCATCTACAAGAACCTTCGTGCCCTTAGGGAAAGCAATGGCGAGTGCCAGCACAACTGGTTCAAGGCGTGGGGATTTGAATACAAATATCTGGAAGAAGGCAATGACCTGCAGAAACTGATCGAGGTGTTCCAGTCGGTGAAGGATACAGACAAGCCAACGGTCGTCCACATCCATACGGAGAAGGGACATGGTTTCCAACCTGCTGTCGACAATAAGGAAGCGTGGCATTGGGGTGCGCCATTCAACGTAGAAGATGGTTCAAGAAGTTCAAATGGCGCTGATAGTGCAGAGAGCTATGAAGAACTCTTCAGCAACTGGATGCTCCGTGAGATGAAGAACGACCCCACACTCATCGCAGTCACAGCAGGAACTCCTGCAGCCGCAGGCTTTTCTCCAGACAAGCGTAAAGAGGCAGGCAAGCAACACATCGACATGGGCATTGCCGAGGAACAGGCTTGCGCCATGTCAAGCGGTATGGCAAAGGGTGGTCTTCGTCCCGTCTGGACGGTTTACAGCACCTTCATCCAGCGCACTTACGACCAGATAGCGCAAGACCTTTGCATCAACTCCAATCCTGCTGTAATCAATGTGGTTTGGGGAGGTGCAGGTACGATGAATGACATCACCCACATCTGTCTGTTCGACATACCTATGCTGTGCAGCATTCCAGGACTTATCTATCTTGCCCCTACCACCTGTGAGGAATACTTTGCCATGCTTCGCTGGGCCATCATTCAGGACAAGAAACCTGTCGCCATCCGTGTCCCAAGCAATGGCGTAGTTCACACTGCCGAGGCGGTTGATACGGAGTATGGTTATGAGTCACGCTATAAAGTGATGCATGAAGGTTCTGAAGTGGCAATCATTGCTGCCGGATCATTCTATCAGAAGGGTGAGAATGTGGCTCGTCTGCTGTCAGAGCAAGGCATCGATGCTACGCTTATCAATCCTCGTTACCTGAATGCAGTAGATGCCGGCACACTGGAGGCTCTCAAGGCAAGCCACAGGCTTGTTGTGACTCTTGAAGACGGCTCGAAGGATGGCGGATTCGGTGAACGCATCGCCTCTTATTACAGCACATCCGACATGAAAGTGCTGGTTGGCGGCATCAAGAAAGATCTCTACGACCGCTTCGACCTGCAACAACTACTCAGCGACAATCGTCTGCTGGATGAGCAAATCGTAGAGGATGTTTTGAAGATTGTCCGATAAAAAGTAATGCAAGAAGAGCGAATGGTAATGGCATGATATGAGAAGAATAACATTTATGCTTGCAGGACTATTTTTGGCAATAAATATGTTCGCTATGGAAATAGAAGTAATAATAGAAGGTAAACATTTTACTGCTGAGATAGAAGAAAGCGAGACAGGACGGGCTTTCTGTGCTCTGCTGCCGATGACACTCAATATGAGTGACTTAAATGGTAATGAGAAGTATCACTATTTGTCGGAAGTATTTCCAACCAGATCACGATACTATGCTGCAGTAGAACCTGGTGACCTGATGATTTATGGCAACTCCTGTGTGGTGCTCTTCTACGACAAAGCAGGAGGTTATAGTTACACTCGTCTTGGCAGGTTGACATCTATCGATGGACTTGCTGATGCGGTTGGCAGTGGAAATGTAAGTGTCACATTCTCTATCAAGCCGACAGCAATCAATGAAGTCATTGAATCAGGTGTGGTAAATGATAAGATTTTTGACCTTAACGGTTGTTTGCTGACGACAGAACCAGAAAAGGGCGTGTATATTAAAAACGGGAAAAAGATCAAAAGATGAAAAAAGTTATCGTAATATCAACCAGCCTCCGTGCTGGGTCTAACAGCGACATGCTCGCTGAGAAGTTTATGGAAGGTGCCAAAGCATCGGGCAATGAGGTAGAGAAGGTTTCACTGCGTGGGAAGGACATCAAGTTCTGCATAGGTTGTCTTAGCTGCCAGAAGACTGGTGCGTGTGTGTTCAAGGACGATGTGCCGGAGATTATGGAGAAAGTGCTCCATGCCGATGTGGTCTGCTGGGCTACACCTATATATTATTATGAGATGAGCGGACAGATGAAGACTCTCATAGACCGCATGAACGCCATGTACCCGAAGGACTACCGTTTCCGCGACATTTATCTGCTCACCACAGCTGCCGAAGCCGAGGAGGAGACTCCCCGGCGTGCCGAGATGGGCCTGACGGGTTGGATTGACTGCTTCGGTAAGGCATCGCTCAAAGGTCATCTCTTCTGCGGTGGCGTGACCGATGCGAGAGACATTGAGGGCAACGCCAGTCTGATACAGGCCTATGAAATGGGTAAGGGGGTTTGATAACGAGGTGAAAAGTTATATCAATATACGAATGAAACGTTCGTTTTTATTCATATCATTCATAACAATAACGACACTCAACGTTATGGCACAGAAGAAGATAACACAGACGGCAGGGCGCACACAACTGGGCGAGTTTGCCCCAGAGTTTGCCCGGCTCAACGACGATATTCTCTTTGGCGAGGTATGGAGCCGTAATGACCTGCTCAGCCTTCGCGACCGCAGCCTTGTCACGCTCACCTCACTCATCAGTCAGGGCATCACCGACTCGTCGCTCACCTACCACTTGCAGGAGGCGAAGAAGAACGGCATCACACGCACTGAGATATCTGAAATCATCACACATATCGCTTTCTATGCAGGATGGCCCAAGGCTTGGGCGGCATTCCGCCAGGCTAAGGAGGTATGGGCGGAAGGGACATCGGCTGATGATGCCAAGGAGCGGTTTCAGCAGGAGATGATTTTCCCGATTGGCGAACCCAACGTTGCCTATGCCCAGTATTTCAAGGGCAACAGTTATCTGGCACGAATATCAAGCGAACAGGTTCCCATTGCCAATGTCACCTTTGAACCCGCCTGCCGCAACAACTGGCACATCCACCATGCCACAAAGGGCGGAGGACAGATGCTTATCGGTGTGGCCGGACGTGGCTGGTATCAGGAGTGGGGAAAGCCTGCACAGGAGATTCTCCCGGGAACAGTCGTCCATATCCCTGCCGGTGTGAAGCATTGGCATGGAGCCGCTGGAGACAGTTGGTTTGCCCATCTCGCCTTTGAGATAGAGGGAGAGAACGCATCCAATGAGTGGCTGGAACCAGTGTCAGACGCTGAATATGGGAAGGTCAATGAGAGATAACCACATCCTTTTACATTATGAAACATCTGAAAATCCTGCTATTGGCTGTGCTGACAGTCTTTGCAGCATCGGCTTGTTCACAAAACAGAACAAAACAGACTATGGAAAAGAAGAAAGTATTGGTAGTCTATTTCTCGGCAACGGGAACAACAGAGCAGGTGGCAAAGCAGATTGCGAAAACCGCTGATGCCGACATCTGTGAGATAGCTCCGGCGAAGCCTTATTCCAGTGCCGACCTCGACTGGACCAACAAACAGTCGCGCAGCTCGGTGGAGATGAACAATCCTAAGGCGCGGCCTGAGATAAAAGCCGTTCAGGTGGATGTGAGTGAGTATGACTACATCTTCCTTGGCTATCCCATCTGGTGGGACCTCGCACCACGAGCCGTCAACTCATTCATCGAGGCAGCAGACCTGTCAGGCAAGACCGTCATCCCTTTCGCAACGTCCGGCAGCAGCACCATCGCCAACAGTGTCGCCGAGCTGAAGAAGTCTTATCCTGAAATCAAATGGCAGACAGGCAGACTGCTGAACCGTGTCAGCGAGAAGGAGATCGGGACATGGGTTTCTGCATCTATAAAGGTGGATTCTCTGACCACAGGGAGGTAATTGTCAGCGCCCCCACTATAATAAATAATATGGAAGAGGTTTTTATCAATACCATACAGGACTTCAACGACTACCAGGGGGTGGAGACGCTTCATCCCTTGGTGAGCGTGGTGCATGTGGAGAATACGGAGCACATCCGGGAGTGTGTGATGCACTATGGTGTTTATGCCATCTATCTAAAGGAGAACAAGGGCTGCAAGCTCTCTTACGGCCGCACACCCTACGACTTCGACGAGATGACCGTGACGAGCTTCGCCCCGGGGCAGGTTGTTAATGTTGAACCAAACCCAGATGTGCCTTTTGCCAAGTTCACAGCCTTGGTGTTCCATCCCGACCTTCTCAACCGCACCCCGCTGGGAAAGCAAATGAGCCGCTACGAGTTCTTCGGCTACACCAGTACCGAGGCTCTCCATCTTTCCGCCCAGGAAGTGGATGTGTTCCGTGGTGTTCTCTCTATGGTGGAGCAGGAGCTGCACCGCGCCATCGACAAGCATACCCGCGAACTTATCGTCTCCAACATCGAACTGCTGCTGAACTATTGCCTCCGTTTCTACGACCGCCAGTTCATCACCCGCGAGGAGATAAACCATTCTGTGGTAAGGAAATTCATAGAGTTGCTCGACGATTATATCACCACCAGAGCCCGTCGCGATGGTCTTCCCACTGTAGCATGGTTTGCTGACAAGTGTTGTCTCTCAACCGGATATTTCGGCACATTGGTGAAGACAGAGACGGGGCGCGCAGCCAAGGACATCATCGCCGACAGTCTGCTCACACATGCCACGCAGCTGCTGAACGATGACACACTCTCCATAACGATGATAAGCGATAGGCTGGGCTTTGAATATCCGCAGCATTTCGTCCGCTTCTTCAAGGCGCGTACAGGCAAGACGCCATCTGAATACCGGAAAGCGTCATAACGGATTTTTTCCCAGCGAACGATAGAATCAAGAAGAAATGAATATCGGTGGTTACTGATTTGATTCTATTACTGTCCGGTAAACATTCTATAGACCTTGCATAGTGGTCTTTATCAAATAACATCCCCCCTTCAGGCGAAGAATCATGCCAGAAGGGGGGATGTGCTGGTTATTTCCTTGTCAGTGTCATGCAGTCTATCTCGGGCAGCTCATCCCTGTCGTGATAGAGGCGCACGACATTGTTGCCTTTCCCGAGATGTATTGTTGTCTTCACCTCGCCCCATTTCCCGTTGGTGTCAGCGAAGACGGCCTGTCCGGCTCCCTCGTTGACATTGACGAAGAAGTGCTGGCCTTCTGTGCGCGGATATCCCCAGCTTATCTGGCTCTTGGCTCCGGGCTTAGATTTGCAGCGTATGGTCATCTCGTATTCACCGCCCTCGTGGCTGTAGACATTACGCCACTGGAGGTCGTTGACAGCACGGCGTCCGAGGAGTATCGCCTTTGCTCCTCCTGAGCAGTCGTTGTCCTTCTCGTATGTTCCGGTATAGAGGGCCCATGGATTGCTGAGCTCCTGATAGCTGCTCAGATATGCTGTCTCTGCCTCATAGAGAGAGCGCTCAAGCCGCCTCGCCGCTGTCAGCTTGTATATGCGGCATCCGTGGGCAGGTACGTCGCGGCTCAGTGTGCTGCCTGTGAGTGCGGCGTTCGCCTTGGCATACTTCCTGGCTTTCTTGCCAGTAATGACGAGGTCCTTGTGGTCATAGAGGTCACGCACTTGTGTCACGCCCTCAAGCTGTATGTCGGCATAGTCAATGCTCACGCGCTTTGTGCTCTCTGTCGGGTTATAGAATGCGACAGCTCTTGTCGTGCCCTCAAGGGTCTCTATGTCCTTCACGAAGACGTATGTGGTGTCAGCCTTGTCATACTTGGCTACATAAGCCTGGAGCATAAGGGGGTCTTGGTTGAGGGCTATCAGTTCCTTGTTGCAGAGCAGGTCCATAGCCTCGGGCGAGAGTGTGCTCATGTCGCAGCCTATGAGCAGAGGAGATGCCATGATACACCACATGCCGAAATGTGTGCGGTCTTCCTCTGGAGTGAGTGTGCGCCCCACCTCGAGCATGTCCATATCGTTGTAGCGCCCGTCATAGCAGTAGGCAGAGAGATAGAGGCTCTGGTCGATGATGCCGCGTACAGAGGGCCATGAGCAGTTTATGTCGACACTCATGCGCCATGATGTCGCCACGTCGTGTACCCATGTTCCGGGATAGTCCCAGCGGCAGACATTGAGCCGTAATCCCTTCTTGCCCGTCTTCTCCATCGCCTTGGAGATGGCAGTATAACGCTCTTGGGGGTCGAGACAGTAGCGCTGGCGGTTCTGCGGAGCGTCGGCACCACAGAAGTCAACCTTTATGAAGTCGAAGTCGAGCTCCTTGAAGAAGAAGTCACAGTCCTGCTGGTCGTGGCGATAGAGGCCGACGTTGTTGGCTATGGTGTCGCCTCCGTAATAGTTGCCGCAGGTGTTGGCTCCGGCGTCTGAGTATATGCCGGCTTTCAGTCCGAGACGGTGTATATGGTCAACGACACCCCTCAGTCCGCGGGGGAAACGTACTGGGTGTATGAGCAGCTGCCCTGTCTTGGGGTCACGTCCGCCGAAGTATCCGTCGTCGATATTGATATACCTGTATCCCGCATCCTTCAGCGGTGTGCTTGCCATCACGTCGGCCTGCCGCATGATGATTGAGTCGCTGATGTTGAGGGCGAATGTGTTCCATGAGCTCCATCCCATAGTAGGAAGCTCTTTCTGCTGGGCCTCGGCTGTGAGGCAAATGGAAAATGCCAGTAGCAGTAATGATAGATTTTTTCTCATGAATGTTTATTGCTTGTCAGTTAATAGAATTAGCATTGTGGATGAGTAGGTGTATATATATTTTTTTTCAATGATTATATTTCCAGTGTCTGTATTTCCAATGGATATTCAAACCAGGCTCAAAGAAAAGCAAGCCTGAGCAAATGTCAAGGAGCAAAGCCACGGAGTTTCGCGGCTCTCCTTGCTCAACGATAATTGATTGTTACTTTTGTAAGGCAATAGCTATATGATTGTCACTATTGTAAGGCAATAGCTATATGATTGTCACTATTGAAAGCAATAGTTATTTGATTGTCACTATTGTAAGGCAATAGCTATATGATTGTCACTATTGTAAGGCAATATTTATAGGATGCTTAACCAAACAGTCTTACCGGACAACGGTAAAGAGGGGGCATGTGTTTATCCCTCTATCTTCCACTCACCGATAGTCCGCCTCTCGGAGTCGAAGCTGATGCCAACCTTGACGACGGGAAGGCCTGAGAGCGAGAAGCGTGAGGCATAGTCCTTCAGATTAATCTGCCTCATGG
>SAMEA3663208__coassemble_111_pt1 | contig 46180 bp, 28 predicted proteins | sample SAMEA3663208__metabat2_high_PE_004 | metagenome-assembled genome bin SAMEA3663208 (sample SAMEA3663208) | pig gut metagenome | biome: pig gut; feature: pig-associated habitat; material: faeces | place: China | collected 2013
AAAGAGCGAAGCCCTGAGAGTAGCGATATTCTCAGGGCTTTTATAATTTGTTATGTCTGCTCAGGCCATGCCCAGGCTACGTCCTCCTCGCAGTCTTTCTCTGGCCATGCCCAGGCCACGTCATCCTTGCATTCAGTCTCAGGTCATGCCAGGCTCTTTCATCCTTGCAGTCAGTCTCAGGTCATGCAAGGTTCTGTCATCCACGCTGTCAGTCGTATCCCTCATTCATATTACCCACAGGTTCTATCAGTTGACTGTTTATCTCTACCTGATGCGTGGGAATAGTGGATTATGAGTGTTATGGTATGAAAAGATGTTAATATTTAGCATATTCCTTGCTTGTCATTATCTGTTGCAATTTGAAAAGTGTAATTTTACAGTGCCAAATCGAAATAGGGGAGTGATAATGGTGGCAGTGGTTCAGTATTGAAGATGTGTTGTTAACGAGGTAGAAATCTTTATGAGAAAGAGAAAAAGGAATATGAGGATACTTATACTAAACGCGAGCCCGCGTAAGACGGGCAACATCTCAAGCATGGTAAGCACCATGGCCGACGAGGCAAGGCAGAACGGTGCTGAGATAGATATCATAAATGTGAACAGCCTCAATGTAAGGCCCTGCATAGCGTGCATGAAATGCAGGACGGAGCACAAGTGTGTCATGCCTGAGGATGACGCACAGCGTGTGCTCAGCATGATACGCGCGGCTGACGCTATGGTCATAGCTGCGCCATGCTACTGGGGGAACATGCCTGGGACACTGAAGGTGCTTTTCGACCGTATCGTCTACGGCATGATGGACGAGAACCGTTATGGCATCCCTATCCCGTTGCATAAGGGGAAGAGAGTTGTCCTGGCGAGCACCTCGACGACTCTGTGGCCCTTCAATATCATCATGCACCAGACAAGGGGTGTCATTAGGGCTCTGAGGGAGATATGCCACTACAGCGGTTTCAAGGTTGTGGCGACGATAGAGAAGGGCGGAACAAAAGCCGACACTTCCCTCTCTCCACGTATGGAGAAGAGATGCCGCAAGGCAATACGCAAACTTTGCAGATAGACTTTGCCTTATAGGCATAAATACAGGGACAGCCTCCACATCAGCTGCGTGGGGGCTGTCCCTGTATTTATGTCTATTGGCATCATGCACGCTTACCTGTCGGCACTGGTGTTATCCTCCGACGCCGAAATCGGCTTGCTGGTCCTGCACTTCCTGCAACATGCGCTGGCGTTCCTCATCAGACAGTCTGTCGCTATCACGTTTCTCTTGTCCGCTGTGCCGCACTGTCCGCTGTGCCGTGCCGACAGATGGGTCTGTGACGAGTGGAACGGCTGACGGTACAGACTCGATAGTGAGATCGGCTGGTGAGGGTGTGTGTGTGCCAGGGTAGGTAACATCGGCATGTATATGTATCTTGCCTGCTTTCTGTGTTGAGCGTATGAGGATGGGGGCGCTTCCCCATTCAACCTGCCTCGGATTGGCTCCAATTCCCTCTCCGTCGCCTATTATGGTACCCTCTCCGGTCACAGTGAACCGTATCTCGTCCTTGGCCAGACGGCGTACATTGCCGTTGTCGTCTGTCACCTCACAAACGACGACGATGAAGTCTGAGCCGTCTGCCACGAGCTGGCGTCCACGCTCATCGGCATAAAGGCGGAGCTTCGTGCTGCGGCGCGACGGCATGCGGTGGTCAGTCGCCATCACCTTGCCACCTATGATTCCCTCTGCTGTCATGTTCACTTTCTGCCAGTTGCGGCCCTTGTAGGAGTACTGGCGGGCATGCCAGAAGTCCCAAGCATCGCGGAATATGACGGGCGCATTGTACGGCATCATGTCTTCGTTGGACATCATCCCCTCAAGAGTCTCTACTGAGGCTGAGCCCTGGTCGCGCATCACCTTGTGGTGTCTGACAGGCAGAGTCCATGACATCTCACCGTCATACATGGACAGACGGACGCTGTCACAGTTGGAGAAGACCACGACGTCAGGCTCAGAGAACTGTCCCATCTCATGGGCTATATACACGAAAGCTGTGTCCTCGCGTGCCGGTATCTGTGAGCGGAACATATAGAAAGCTGTCTTAGGCTGGCGGAAGGCATCGTATATGCCACCCCAATAGGGGTCGGGATGATAGCCTCGCTGGTGGTCGAAGGGATGCCATTGGCATCCGCCAAGGAAGAGACCGGTGGTCCGGTGCTGGTCGCATGTGGTGTTAGAGAGCGACAGAGCCTGTTTCAGCTGTGGTATCTCGCCCCATGAGCGTGAGGCGCGGTTGAGGTTGTTATGTGCATACCAGTCGTCGACATATTCTCCGAACTCTCTCGTGAACATGTTCTTGCCAAGGCTGATGGCCTTCTCCTCGTACTCCTTACCCTTCACATTGTCTGCCTCGTCGTCGCCTGGCCATGCGTAGACGACATCATAATTGTCGAGCACACCAGCACTGTGGAGGTCGGCGGCAGCGACAGGACAGTAAGGATATGGATACTCGTCGCGCGTGATTCTCAACGCCTCGATGGCGAAGTCCTCGGGATAGCGTGTCTCATTGAGTATGGGCTCCCACATGAGGACAGAGGGGTGGTTGCGGTCGCGGCGTATGATGCTGCGTGTATTCTGGTGGACTTTCTCTGCGAACTCTGGCGCCTTGTTCCAGTACTGCCAGCCTGGCGTGGCCACGATGACGAAAATTCCGAGCTCGTCACATGCGTCCATAAACGCGGGGTCCTGCGGATAGTGGGCGACACGTATGATATTGAAGCCGGCATCCTTCAGGCGGCGGGCATCACGCCACTGCTGTGAGTTGGGCACAGCATTGCCCACATAGGCGAAATCCTGATGGCGGTTGGCTCCGACAAACTGGCGGTAGCGGCTGCCATTAAGCCAGAATCCTTCCTTCCCACGGAACTCGAATGAGCGTATACCGATGCGTGTGGTGGCCTTGTCGACTCCCGCTGCCGATGACACTGTTGTCTGGAGCGTATAAAGATAAGGATGCTCGGGCGACCACAGCTGCGGATGACTTATGGCTGAACCTTGTGTCAGTGTGATAAATCCATGGGCGGGCACGACACTCTTCTTCACCCATTTCTTCACGATACGGCCTGCCGCGTCAGTGAGGATGTTGGTGACTGTGACACGCGACGGCACACTGAGCCCGTTGCGGATATCTGTATTAACATATACCCCAGCTGACTTCTGGCTGATATCGGCATAGTGGACAAAGATGCCTCCTGCCGCTGTACGGTTCTCCTCGACAGCATCGGTGATATATACTTGTGGGCGCTGTCTCATCCATACATCACGGTATATGCCTCCATGATAGCAGAAATCGAGTGTCATCTGTTTCTTGCCCGGAGGGTATGTCTTGTCGTCAGAGTTGTCGGCCATCACCGCCACGACGACATTGTCGCCTGGCTTCACGCCTGCCTCAGTGAGATTGATTGTGACAGGGAGATAGCCTCCCTCGTGCTCTCTGACAAGCTGTCCGTTCACATAAAACCGCTGGCGGCCCATAACAGCCTCGAACATCAGTTCAGTGACAGGGCCTGCCGGGGCGACGAAATGCTTGCGGTACCATGCCACACCCTGATAGTTGCGGCATCCGCTCGCCTCGGCTGGCATAAGCTGGACGGTATGTGGTGTTGAGACAATCTCCCACTGGCTGTCGTCGAAGGATACAGCTTCAGCACCAGGTACATCGCCACGGTGGAAACGCCAGTCGGGATTGAAGCTTGAGACTCCTGAGCGGGTCATAAGGGCATCTGCCGGTATGGCACGAAGTGTGGATGGGCAGATGACTGCCAGCACAAAGAGGATTATTAGTTTTGATATTGTCTTCATGTATTTCTGTTATATGAAGGTTGTTCGTATATTATGCGAAGACCTATTGGACGATTATCCAGGATGTGAACAGACCGTTGTCGCTTGACTTTGTATTGCGAATATTCAGTCTTCTTCCTTTGCACCTCGGCAATATTCAAGCGAGCTTGGCTTTGCCTTCTTCCTTCGCACCTCGGCAATAATCAAGCGAGCTTGATATTGCTCTCGGTTTGTCGTCAGTTGATATTGCTCTCGGTTTGTCGTCAGTTGACTGTCGTCTACTTCCTCGTCGCTCGGGAAAGCCGGAGCAAGCTCCGCTCTCCTCTCGCTCCTTCGTCAGTTGACTTTCGTCTTCTTCCTTCGCACCTCGGCAATAATCAAGCAAGCTTGATATTGCTCTCGGTTTGTCGTCAGTTGTTATCGTATTCTATCTTTTTCTTGCCATTATCATCATTGAGGACAGGCCAGTCGTCTGTGCGGAACGACGACAGAGGTAGGCCATCGCAGAAGAGGTCACCGTCGGCCCAGTTATGGAAAGCGTAACGCACAGCGGCTGGCGATGTCACCTCTGGGGCTGAGACCTTCAGGTATTTCCGCTTGTATATCTCTACCTTGGCGGGGTAGAAGACACGGTCGGGACCTGCAATCTCGAAGAGATGGCTTGTGAAAGAGCTGTTCTTCCCATACAGGTTCATCTTGTCATTCTCGAACGAGAGAATAGCCGCTCCGTCCTCAACCGTCATGCTCTTATAGCGTGCCGACTGGGCTGTAACTCCCTTTATGCCGTATGTATTGACCAGGGCGAGAAGCGAGAGACGCTCTCCGGCGATGTTCTTCTTTGGTGGGTGTATACCTTTTTCTATTCCAGCGTCCATGAGTACGGCCATGCCGGCATTCGGAATCTCCTTCTCTGCTATCATCTGCTGCTCACGCAGTAATGCCGAGTTGTGTGTCCAGTTTATGAGGCTGTAGTCATACGGAGCTATCTGGCAATAATAGAATGGGAAATCACCTATGCCCCATTCCTCTCGCCATTCAGTCACCATGGTCTTCATCTGCTGTGCATAGTCGCCGTAGCGCGGCACATTGTCCTCTCCCTGATACCATATCGCTCCACGTATGCCGTAGCCGATGACAGGATGCAGCATGCCGTTATAGAGCACCGTTGGCTGCCTGTTGGGCGATTTGATATCGGCAGGCTTGTATGGAATCTGGTAGGGCGACTTTTCTGTCACGAACTGCTTGACATGCTCGCGGTTCATCCATGCCTCACAGCTTGAGCCTCCCCACGCCGTCACGATGAGTCCGACGGGCACACCGAGGACACGTCTGAGCTCACGTCCGAAATAGTATGCCGTGGCTGAGAACTCCCTCACTGCCTGCGGCTCTGCCCTCTGCCATTTACCTGTCGTGGTGTCAATAGGCTCGACACGGCTGGTGCGTTTGGCTTGATAGAGATGTAGCAGAGGGTCGGAAGAGTGGAGGATGTCCATATTGCCATTATCGATGGGTTGTGAGGGGAAGCCTTTCATAGGCATCTCCATATTCGACTGGCCTGCACAGAGCCATACCTCGCCGATGAGGACATCATCAAACTGCAACTCCTCGCCATCTGTCACAGTGACAACATATGGCCCTCCAGCCTCTGGCGTTGTGGCCGATATGGACCATCGGCCTTGCTTGTCGGCCTTGGAGAGATAGGTCTTGTTGTTCCATGATGTGGTGAGCCTGACTGTCTTTCCTGCTGATGCTGTGCCCCAGAACTTCACTGTCGTCTCGCGCTGGATCACCATGCCACTGTCAAAAATTGCAGGCATCCATATCTTTGCAGAGACAGGGGAGAGGCCGAGGATAATGGAGAGGAATATGAGAATGGGGCGCAAACGTGTGCCCAAGGGCGATAGAGGATGATAGGTATTCATAGTATACAAGATATATTTGTTTGCAGATTAGGTTTAGGTTTATAGTGAGACAATGGCCCGGCTCTCATGACGAGACGCTCCATAAGGGATGCCACTACTCACTGTCAGCCCTATGGCAGAGTGATGGCCACAGGTCCAAGAAGCCCGGCAGGAAGGAGATGGGGTGACTTCATGCGGTAGCGGGCGTTTGTCCATATACCGTCATATGGCGGTGTGCCCTCGTCCATACCCCTTAGGGCATTGGCCCATGTGTTGACAACCTCAATCTCTATGCTGTTTGTTCCGCGTCTGAGAGCATGGCCTATCGCCACAGTATATGGCGCTGTCCATGCTATGCCACAGTCTATGCCGTTCACCCATACGTGGGCAATATCCCTCACTGTGCCGAGCTGCAGCACCATATCTGCCTGCGGACGTCTCACCTTCACGGTTGTCGTGTAACGTCCATGGCCAGAGAAGAAACGCTCGCGGATATCCTCTGAGTCTGACCAGCTGTAGAGCGACGTTATGGTCTTCTCCACTCCCGACTCGGCAAACGTCAGCGTGAATGGGCCTGTGAGAGGTATAGTGACAGGCTTGCGGGTCTCAGCCACGGGAGTGGTTGCGAGAGGCTGGGAAGGCAGACATGACAGGACATTGCCGATACTGCCCTTAGGATATATAACGAAGCAGGAGCCGCCTGGCTGCATCACAGTGCGGACAACACTCTCGGACGACGGCTGGGAGAGAGTGTTGCTGACGGCGTCATATATATACCACTCACCTTGAGCCGTATCGCGGAAGCGCATCTCGACATCGCGTTTCTCGTCAAGCTGGTTAGAGACAAAGTATATTTCGCCCGTCTCAGCGCTGCGGTGGGCATAGGCCATATTATCAGGAATCACGGCATCGCGCTCCAGGCCATACTGTGAGAAGTCGGTAGCGGTGTATGGCTTGTCAACGACAACCACTCCGGCATCTCTCAGCTCCCTTATCTTCTGCATGACAGGCTCGCTGTATCCAGTGAACGAAGGGTCCATCGGACGGCGGCCGGGAAGGACAACGACACGGTACCGTGCGCCGCCTGGTAGCGTCATGCAGCCGTCCTCGGCCTTTGACAGGCGCATGAGGACATCGGGATTGAACGAGTCATACTGATAGCCATGCAATGCGTCACACCAGTCCTTGGTGTCTACGATACCTGCCGAGTGGTTCACATTGACAGGGCTCTCGACCATCGGACAGCCTTTGTTTTCACGGCGCACACGCTCACTATTGACACGTTCCTGGCCGAAAATGCCGGGGAGTATATCCACAAGACGCTCTGGAAGGACAGAGCGGCGCGGCATCTCCTCGCCTGTGAAGACGGCGATATCCTGCACAGGACGCCCCTGCTGGAGAAGAGCCGAGCAGCGTGTGATATAGTCAACGAACGGACGTGACTCTGCAAACCATGTCTGGTCACGCTGGAAGAATAGGCCTATGCCGTCGAGCGTCATGCCCGGGCGGCGGTCCATCCATGGGTTATGGGCATTCACATGGAAGAAGAGGCGGTTCATGCCCATAGCGAAATTACGGTCGAGGAGAGTCTTGATATTTGCCGGAGTCTCGTCCCACACGCCACGCAGTTCTGTGAATCCCTCTGCCTGTATGATGCGCTTGCCATAGACATGGCCTCCAGATATGGCATCGAGCATATCGTTCGGCTTGTCGTGTGTGGGAGAGTTAAGCCAGTACTCGCCCATAGGAAAGTCTGCATATCGGTAATGGTCTATGCCGTCGGCCACCATTGTCGGCGCTATGCTCTCGCTTGAGAAGCCCATACCCATGGCATGGGCACGGTCGCGGACAGTGGCAAAGAAGTTGTCGTTGACAAGGTCGTTTATTGTCAGGCGTATATCGCGCAGCACACGCTCTGTCTCCGCAGCGCTCACAACAGGCACTCCAGCCATGACCGGCAGCCACGGCATGAGGTCATATCCACGACGGCGCATGAACTCCTGTGCGAATGTCTCCGACCAGTTCTGGCAGCCACACTCCCATGAGTCGACATGGAGATACTTCACCACATGTCCCGATGGGAGCTCTGTGAACTTCGTAAACCAGTTGTCGATGAGCTTGTTGACAGCTTTTGCTGAGAACTTGTCACACTCAAGTCCCTTGCCTCCTCCTGCTGTCTCATTGGTCTGTCCGGTAGAGATATGCCCCATATTCAGTATGCGGTACCGTCCCTCGGGTAGCTCTGTCAGCAACGTTCCGTCGGCAGAGACCTCAAGGCGAATAATCTTGTCAAGAGGAGTGCAGAGCCTGCCGGGGAGCTGCTCGTCTGTTGTCTCCTGTGCGACACGCCATACATTGGCGGCCTTCCCCTCCCAGTGGTGTATCCTGGGCTGTTGGTGGAAGACGAGGCTTTTCAGCCTGAGTGTGGGTTTCCACTTTGCTGCATCGAGATCTTCTGAGCCCGGCTCTGTTCCCTCTGGGGTCCATGAGAAGCGGTAGTATCGCGGCTGTGGCCCGGAAGTCTGTGGCAGAGCGTACGTGCTCGGCATGTTGCCATTCTGCCATCCCTGGCGTGCGGGTACGAAAGTCATGAGGTGGGAGAATGTCTCTCCGTCCTGGCTTGTCTCCACCTTGAGGCGCTGACACTGCATGTTTGTGCCTGAAGGTGTCACCTCGACATTCCTTATCGTCACCCCCTCTGGCATCTCGTATGTGAACCAGCAAGGTTCATTGGCACGCACGATGTTCTTCTCGTCAGATGTCACATTCCCCGATGTTGTCATACGTACCGGCTGGACGATATCCTCAGCGTAGTCGGCTGGTATGGCATAGGCTGCAATATGGTAAGCCCCTGTGGGCAATGCTGGTACTGACGGCATCGTCGTCTGGGCTGTCTTGCGTTTCTTGATGGCCTTTCTCTTTGGGCCTACTGTTATGACAGTATCTGCCCATACCACTTTCTGCATGGACTCCTCAGGAGTGAACCACGGTCCGCCAGCGAGGGCGAATCCGTCGCATATATGGATACCGACCTCCAGTCCGAGCGAGTCGGCCGTATTGAGGGCACAGTCCACAGCGCGCCAGAAGGCTGGTGTCAGCTGCTCAGCCTTTCCCTCATATTCCGGACGTTGTGCCGAGCTGCGTATCGGCATGAGGTATGTCCCTCTCAGTCCTGCGTCATGCATGGCCTGGAGGTCGGCCTTTATGGCTGGCTCAGTGACAGCGCCGTACATCCAGTACCAGAAACAGAAAGGCGTGCCGTCGTTATGGACTACTGTCCTGCATACCGCCGACAAGCATACGAGGAATGAGAAAAACGTCAGAAATATCTTTTTCATCTTGTTCAGTATTATAGATAAGGTTTGTGTACTTTAATGCGTGTTGCTGATGGCGTATGCAGTGTGTGCTGTTGTGGCATACGCCATGGAATAGTGTCATAAGCCTGCACACTATCCAGCCACAAAGTTAATAAAAACATTTCTTATGGACAAACTAAAACCATTGATATTTTCTTTTTCGCTGAAAAATCCTGCTCCTGGCCGTGGATTCCTGGCACACTCCATGTCTGCCAGTGTCTCCCTGCCTGTCTCCTCTATGCTCACTGTGGCCGCGGCGGGCATGGGATAGAAGGCACACGCTCCACACTACGGCGGTGTAAAACCGGCAGTGTGGAGCGTGGAATGATGTTCATGGCAAGTAGATGTGCAAAATTATTTGTATAATCCTTGCACTGCCTGCTGCGCATTATCAGCACGTGACAACAGTAGGGTAGGAGACGTCACACTCTCCCTATGCAACATGCTGACACTGCATCACTGATAGATAAAAATCGTCTTGCATACCTGTCTTATGCTTATTTCTTGCTGTCTATCTGTCGCAGGAGTTCCTTTGTGGCGGTTATGAGCTGTGTGTCTATGCCGCGCACGATATCCTCCGGACTGTTCAGGATGTAGATGTCAGGTTCGAGCTGTGTATTCTCGAGATATGTCTTCCCGTCTTCCTGGAGATAGCCTACGACAGGGATGCCGAAGACGAGCGACGGGTCCTGTGTTGTCACCCAGTTGACCGATGTCATCGTGCCTGGCACAGGAGCGCCGACAAGTTTCCCTATACCCATGTGCTTGTAAACCCATGGTGTGCCATGAGCGTTAGAGTAGTTGGCCTCACACTGGAGCATTATCGTCGGCTTGTTATACCGGCGCGACGGCATATCGCACATGGCTGTGCCTCTGACCATCTGTGTGAGATACTTCTTTCCGCTGGTTAGTATCTCCACATCCTCATGCAGACGTCCGCCGCCGTTCCATCGTGTGTCGATGACACATCCGTCGCGCAGGTTATACTTCCCGAGCATGTCGCTGTATATTGTGCGGAAGCTGGCATCGTTCATCGACTGCAGATGGACATATCCGAGGCGTCCGCCCGATACGCTGTCCACGATATGCTGGCATCTCCTCACCCATCTGTCGTAGAGCAGTGATGAGAACTGTGACGATGTTATAGGCAGCACTGTCTCTTCTGTCCCGTCTTTCAGGGTGACGAGAGTCTTCTTGCGTGCCATATCGTTCAGCAGCTGTGAGATATCCATATCCTTTGTCACGGTCTCGCCATTGATAGCCTTTATTATGCTGCCGGCATGTATGCGGCTCGACTTGCGGTCACATGGTCCGCCCTTGACAACCTCTGTCACCTTCACTCCCTCGCCCGTGTATGTCATGTCATAGAGCAGTCCGAGCGACGCTGTGGCGTCATCACCCTTGGCTGATGGGCGGTAGTAACGGCCTCCGGTATGTGATACGTTCAGCTCGCCGAGTATCTCAGACATGAGCTCCTGGAAGTCATAGTTGTTGGCTATATGTGGCAGGAACTGCTTGTAATGGTCGACGAGGGCGTCCCACTTGACACCGTGCATATTCTTGTTGTAGAAGCGTTCGCCGACCTCATGGCGCATGTACTGGAGGAGGAACTCACGTTCGTCGTACATATTCATCTTCATGTCGGCAAGATAAGTGACAGGCTCCATCTTTCCTGTCTTGGCGTCCATCTTCTTTATGTCCGCCCCGACGAGGAAGATATTGCCATCCTTGTCCTGGAGCATGCGTCCACCGCTCTTCATCGTCTGGACCATCTTACACTCTTTCTTCCTCAGTGTAGCCTTCCACAGCTCCACCTCTCCGTTTGTCGCCTGCGATGTGAAGTAGAGTGTCTCGCCGTCCTTCGACATCGCCGCGCTACCGAGCATGGATGATGTTGGTGTCAGCCGCACTATGCGGTCCTCTATGCCGTCAAGCTCCACGGTGAGCGCGCTGTCAGCCGCTGCAGGCTTCTTCGCTTCGGGTTTCTTGCCTTTCTTTTTCCCGGCAGCCTTCTTCTCCTCGGCAGCCTTTGCCTTCTTCTTGTTGGCATCCTCTATGTCCTTCAGCATCTTGTAGTCTTCCTCACTCAGGCGGAAGCGGTCATATGCGTCCTGGTTGACGAATGCGAGGAAGATATCCTCCTGTGTTCCCCACGATGCATGGTTACGCAAACCGTAGCGCTCATTGGCGAACATGATGGCCTTGCCGTCCATGACCCACTGTGGGGAGCTGCTGGCATATGCGCTCTGGGTTATGTTTGTTATCTTTCCACCCTTTGCCGGGACGATGCCGATGTCGTCATAAGGCGAGCGGCGGTTGCCGACAAACACCAGTGTGAACCATCGGCCGTCGGGCGACCATTCGTAGCTGAACCCTCCTGAGCGTGACATCCACTGGCTGCCGTCAGTAATCTGGCTGACAGCGCCCGATTTTATGTCCATGACCATGAGACGCTGGCGGTCCTCTATGAATGCAATCTTCTTGCCGTCGGGGGAGTATTTCGGCATGGCGCGGTCAAGGTCTGACTTTGCGAGACGCTCCTCCTTGACTGTCATGGCATTGGCGAAGTTGGCATCATCCTTACGCGCTATTGTCGCACGGTATATCTGCCAATGGCCGTCGCGGTAGCTGCTGTAGACGAGCGAGCGGCCGTCAGGCGAGAACGAGGGTGTTGCCTCGGCTGCTGCGGTGTGAGTCAGCTGGCGTGTTGTGGAGTATTTGTCGACAGTGACGAATATCTCACCACGGCTGACGAATGCTATCTGCTTGCCGTCGCGGGAGACGGCGGCGCCAGAGGCACCACGCGGTGTGAGTGTGGCTATGATATCCTCATCGTCGCGTGTGATGCTGACAGCGAGACGCTGCGCCCCGGCTCCCTGCTTCTTGATGTATATGTCGCCGTCATAGGTATAGCAGAGCGTGTTGTCACGGCTTATGGAGAGGAAGCGGACAGGATAGTCCCTATAGGCTGTCACGGCAGTAGGCTTCGAGGCGTTCATGGCCGGGAAGCTATAGACATTGAACGAGCCTCCATCACGCTCAGATAGGAAATAGACAGTCTTGCCATCGGCTGTGATGACAGGGTTGCGGTCTTCTCCCGGGCGCTTTGTGATGTTTGTGTGCTTGCGTGTCTTGAGGTCGTAGAGCCAGATGTCACGTGTGATGCTTGATGTGTGGTGTTTGCGCCACTCGTCCTCTCCGCCCTTGCGGTCCTGGTATAGCATCTGCCGTCCGTCGGGGGTGAATGATATGGCCTCTGCCGGTGTGCCAAGCATCTGGACAGGGCGTCCGCCTGCTACGCTGACGGTATAGACCTCAGTCATGGCGCGGTGGCTGAAGAGCATGCTCTCCGCCTGCTTCTGTATGGAGGCGTTGAACAGGACGCTCTTGCCGTCAGGCGTGAACGCTGTCGGTGTCTCTGCCGAGCTGTTATATGTCAGGCGCAACGCGCGGCCACCATCGGCCGGCATGACAAAGACATCGGCATTGCCGTGGCGGTCGCTGCTGAAGGCTATCTGCCGCCCATCAGGCGACCATACCGGATTTGCCTCATATGAGGGCTGTGTCGTAAGGCGTGTGGCGACACCACCGGCTATGCCGACAGTGTATATATCGCCTTTGTAGCAGAACGCCACCTTGGTACCATCGGGCGAGATGCGCACATCGCGCAGCCATCGGGCCTCGTTGTTGTCGGCATACGAAATGCATGTTGCCGCAAGCAGAAAAAGTGATAGGATAGTCTTTTTCATATTCTTTCAGTTAAGGTTATAACTAATGGAAAATGATGTTTCCCTCATAAGAGATGTTGATATTCTCATATGGAAATCTGCAGGCAAAGATAACAAATAATTCTGAACGAACAAAATATCCAGCAATGTTCTTTTGGATACAGCACAAACAAAAGGCGGGATGCAAGGCGGACAATATGACAAGAACAAGGGCAGGACATCCAGACAAAGCCTGCTTTATAGTCTTGTCCAGATGTCCTTCCCGTGATTATCATGTGACTCGCCATGCAGGGGGACGTGATTACCTTATATCAATGTATTCATGATGAAAGGATTATACGCTACGGCAGAGAGATTCAACCAGATGATTATCAATCACTGAATCTCCGCAAACAGATGTTTTGCAGTCAACTGACTATGCACGATAGATGAATGTATGCCTTGGGATATGCCGGAGGGAGTGACAAACGTTATGACCACGCCCCTATTTATTCCGGTTATCTCCATAAACAGATTTCTTCTTTTCCTGAGTTTCTCCTCATAATCTTTGGATATATAATAAGGACTATCAGAGAATTTCATCTCTATAAGATGGACAATCTTATCCACCCGTTTAATAACCAGATCCACCTGCGCGCCTTTCCTCTCGTCACCTTTTGGTGGAATGAACCGCCATGAGGAAGAATCTGTGGCAATGCCCGAGATGCCAAGGCCCTGCTTGATATGAGGCAGATGGCGCAGACATATTTCCTCAAAAGAGAATCCTTCCCACGACTCTACGCTCCTGTCCATAAAATGATGTTGCCAATACTTATCGTCACGACTACGGTTGTTCTCCACATATCTGAAATAGAACAATGTGTAGAAGTCTGCCAGACGATAGAGTGTCAGCTTGCTCTTGTTCCCGAATTGGGCATACGACACGATGAAGTCACAGCGTTCAAGATTATCCAACATCTTTGTCAGGCCGCCACCACTATAACCAGATGAAAGCTCAATCTCCTTTCTCGTGAATCCCTCCCGGCGTGTGGACAGGAGTCGCACAACATTGATATACTTGTCTGCCTTGTTGAAAAGGGCATTGTATAATTCGTTAAATTCATCGCTTAATTCCCCTCCTCTTCTGAATACCAATGAATCGACATTCTCGGGCAGACTCAGATATGGTTTAAGCAGACTCAGATAAAACGGCACTCCGCCGAAAAGCATATAACACTGCAGAATCTGATAGTCATCCCAGTCAAAACCATGTTCCATCAAATATTCCCTGCACTCATTGAGATAGAACGGACGCAGGTATATCCTATGTGTGATACGGTTATGCAGGCCGCCACGATTGTCTTCCAGCTTGTCTTTCATCCAACTTGTGGCACTTCCGCAGGCGATGAACACTATGTCATCCCTGTTCTGCACCCAGCTCGACCAGAAATATTCTAATTCCTCGACAAACTCACTCCCTTGCGTGTCAATCCATGGCATCTCATCAAAGAATAACACCTTGCGCTCTTCATTGCATGACTCAAGATAGCGTGCCAGTTGTACGAAGGCGTCATGCCAGTTGGCTATAGCTGGCATGTCGTCCCTATGAGAATAATATGACAATGTCTCACGGAAATTCTTCAGCTGTTCTGCCTTGCTTCTCTTATGCGCCCCTACAAAATGGAAGCTGTACTTATCATCGAAGAAACGACGCACAAGGAAAGTCTTCCCCACACGGCGTCTGCCATATAGGATTATCATTTCTGAACGATGTGAGTCCATTGCCCACTGCAATTCCTGACATTCGCGTGTCCTGCCAATAAGTCTTTCCATATCTTCATTCTTTTTCTGCAAAGATAATCATTTGTTCCGAGTAATCAAAGAATTTTCGTCCAAATGTGGGGTAAAAAGTATAGATTTGGACAAAAACAGACACGTTTTCGTCCAAATGTGGGGTAAAATACATAGATTTGGACAAAAACACATTGGGCGTTTAGTCTTCAGCACATGTGCGACAGAAGATTATCCTGTCAGCCCCAGAAGACACCTGATGATGGATAAAAAGACCTGCAAAGCTAAAAGCCAGAATGTCAGGGATATATGGCTGCTAAGCAAAAGATACTGAATGAAGGGCTCATTGGTACTGAATGAGCACGTCATTGGCACTGGATGACGAGTCCATCCAGTACCGATGGGAGAGACGGGGGAAGAAGCATTGACGGAGCACGATACACACCCGATGTCTGCCGCCGTGGATAATTGTCTGATTTCCCGCTCATTGCCTTATTCCCGGGCCATATTGGCAGACAGGGCTTTCGTGCTGCGGAGGGCATATATCGCTAAAGAGGTAATCACCGGGATGGGGATGACGGCATGACAGATAACGGCACATAAAGAAGGAAAGCCATATAATAAAGGAGAGAGAATATGCCGGGAGGCAGGTGGATTGATTGTGGAATGCAGGAAGAAGCCATGCCGGAATTATCCGTCGGAAATATATTCCAGACTGTGCAATGTGGCGTATGGCAGCTGAAAAAAAGAGAAAAAAAACATGAAATATGATGCGCGAATGAGAAAAAAATATTAACTTTGCAGCATCGGACATCAAAAGGGTGCCCCACGGATAGGGGCTGAGATTATACCTTCCAACCTGATGCAGTTAGTACTGCCGTAGGGATTGAGTCGTATTTTTTCAATTTTGTATCTTTCGCAGATAGATATACAGCTATAAGGTTATGATGTCCGCATCATAACCTTTGTGCGTTATAGGGGTGCTCTTCTTGCTGATGTCTTCAAGGCATGGCACGTCCCCCGTATGGCTTGGCGGCCAATCCGCAAGCCACTGCCAACGGGACGGCAAGCCACAACCCTCCCCTATACCAACCTCAAAAACGAGAAGAGCAGAATGAGACACTACAGAAGAGTATTGGCCATCGCAGGCAGTGACAGCGGTGGCGGAGCAGGAATACAGGCGGATATCAAGACGATTTCTGCCTGTGGATGTTATGCCATGACAGCCATAACCGCCGTGACGGTCCAGAACACGGTGGGGGTCAGGGCTGTCCACGATGTCCCGGCGGATATCGTCGCGGGGCAGATAGAGGCTGTCATGGAGGATATCGGAGCCGACGCGGTGAAGATAGGAATGCTGAAGAGCACAGAGACAGTGGGATGTGTCTGCCGCGCGCTGGGAACATTCGGGGTGGGGAACATCATCGTCGACCCCGTCATGGTGTCTACAAGCGGCCACCGGCTCATGGACGAGGATGCCATAGAGGCAGTGATGACCGTCCTCGTGCCCATGTCACGCATCATCACTCCCAATATCCCTGAGGCTGAGATGATAATGAATGGAGGGACGATTGACTCGCCTGAGGACATGGACGACGCGGCGAGGGACATGGCCGGGAGGACTGGGGTGTCGGTGCTGCTGAAGGGAGGGCATCTCGACGACACGACACTTGTCGATGTGTTCTATGACAACGAGCGGAAAGAGATAAGGCATCTGTCAGCACCACGCATACCGACACGCAACACCCACGGGACAGGCTGCACACTATCGTCGGCCCTGGCGTCAATGCTCGCCAAGGGCATGCCACTCGGCGACGCCGTGGAGGCTGCAAAGAGATATATCAACGGAGCGATAACAGCAGGGGCAGACTATGAGACAGGTCATGGCCACGGCCCCGTAAAACATTTCTACGAACTATGGAGATAACTGTGAACAACAAGGCCCTGACGACTGAGGCAAGGACTCTGGGCGAACTGGCGGCAGAACTGTCCCTGCCAGAGAAGGGCGTGGCTGTGGCTATAGCTAACAAGATGGTGCCACGGACAGAATGGGCCACGACAGCCCTGAATGAGGGCGAGGCGGTGATAATAATAAAGGCTGCATGCGGAGGATGATACAGTTCATATCACACTATACTGACAGCTACACGTATCTCGACAGCATAAGGATGGCTCTCGAGGGCGGATGCCGGTGGGTGCAGCTGAGGATGAAAGACGCTCCCGAGGAGGAAATCGTCATTACGGGACGAGAGGTGAGGAGACTGTGCGACGCATACGGAGCAACATTCATCATCGACGACCACGTCAGCCTTGTCAGAGAGACAGGAGCCGACGGGGTACATCTCGGACAGAAAGACATGCCTGTGGCCGAGGCAAGGGAGATACTGGGAGACAAGGCCATAATAGGAGGGACAGCCAACACCATAGAGGAGATAAGCCGTCACTACGAGCAGACGGCAGACTATGTCGGCTGTGGCCCGTTCCGCTTCACCACGACAAAGAAGGGGCTGGCTCCCATATTGGGCTTGGAAGGATACAAGGACATAGTGAGGCAGATGCAGGAGCGCGGCATAGACATACCCCTGATAGCCATCGGGGGCATAACAGCACAGGACATAATGCCGATAATGCAGACTGGTGTGGCAGGGATAGCTGTCTCCGGAACCGTATTGACGGCCGCGAATCCTGTGGCCGAGATGAGAAGGCTTATGGACATAATGGAGGCGGCAAGGCATGGATAAGGCAGCCCAAAGACACCCTCTGGCACCCCTGCCCCCTATGGCTTATGGCACACAGCGCCACTGACCAATCAAGAAGACATGCGGGGGAGTGCGGGAATTACAGATAATCTTCCCACATGCCTGCATAGTGACAAACTTTAGAAACTTAAATAAAAACGTAATATCGCAAACAGACTTATGAGCAAACTGATAATTGCGGGACGCGAGTTCAACTCCCGCCTTTTCCTCGGAACAGGGAAATTCAACAACAACGAGCTGATGGCAAAGGCTATCGAGGCCTCAGGGACAGAAATGGTCACTGTGGCGATGAAACGCATAGAGCTTGGCGACGAGAACGACGAGCTGCTGACACATATCACACGCCACAGCAATATACAGCTGCTGCCTAACACAAGCGGAGTGAGAGATGCCGATGAGGCTGTCTTCGCAGCACAGATGGCACGAGAGGCTTTCGGCACCAACTGGCTGAAACTTGAGATTCATCCTGACCCGCGCTATCTGCTGCCTGACTCGGTGGAGACACTGAAAGCGACAGAGAGACTCGTGAAGATGGGATTCGTCGTCCTGCCCTACTGCCAGGCCGACCCTACTCTCTGCAAGCATCTTGAGGAGGCCGGGGCTGCCACAGTGATGCCACTCGCCGCCCCAATCGGAACAAACAAGGGACTGAGAATGAAGGATTTCCTCCAGATAATCATAGAGCAGGCCAATGTGCCTGTCGTCGTCGATGCCGGTATAGGAGCGCCAAGCCATGCCGCAGAGGCTATGGAGATGGGAGCTGACTGCTGTCTCGTGAACACGGCGATAGCTGTTGCCGGAGACCCTGTCATGATGGCCGACGCTTTCAGACAGGCCGTGATAGCTGGAAGAATGGCATATGAGGCCGGACTGGGAGCCGTGGCTGAGCATGCCGAGGCAAGCTCTCCGCTGACAGCTTTCCTGAACCAGTGATTCCACAGGGCTGTCTATAACCGGCCGGGAATGGTAATGACAGACAGCCGGAAACGACCGGCAAGGGCTGGAGGGACGACACTCCTCCCGCCCATGCCAGACCACGGCAGGAACATTTAGACCACACCATAATACATACACACCTAACAGAATACGTACCAACACATGAGACCAAACGACAACAAGGCTTATGCCAAGCGCGAGAAAGCATACATGCAGGGAACACTCTTCCCAGACATCAAGGTGGGCATGACCAAGGTAAACCTCACACCGACTGTGACACGCGACGACGAGGGGAAACTGCATAGCGAGCCTAACGCCCCCGTATACCTGTACGACACAAGCGGCCCGTTCAGCGACCCTGATATAACTGTCGACCTGAAGAAGGGGCTGCCACGCATGAGAGAGGCGTGGATAGAGCGACGCGGAGACACGGAGAGACTGACAGAGATAAGCAGTGAGTACGGAAGACAACGCCTCGCCGACCACAGCCTCGACTCCCTGAGATTCGAGCACATACAGATGCCACGCCGCGCCAAGAAGGGGAAGGCCATCACACAGATGGCTTACGCCAAGGCCGGCATCATAACACCGGAGATGGAATATGTCGCCATACGCGAGAATATGAACTGCAAGGAGCTCGGCATCGACACACACATCACCCCAGAGTATGTACGCAGCGAGATAGCGAGAGGCAGAGCGGTACTGCCAGCGAACATAAACCACCCCGAGAGCGAGCCGATGATTATCGGGCGTAACTTCCTCGTGAAGATAAACACCAATATCGGCAACTCTGCCACAACATCGAGCATCGACGAGGAGGTGGACAAGGCTGTATGGTCATGCAAATGGGGAGGTGACACACTGATGGACCTCTCGACAGGCGACAATATCCACGAGACACGTGAATGGATTATCCGCAACTGCCCCGTCCCCGTGGGAACAGTGCCTATATACCAGGCGCTGGAGAAAGTGAACGGACGCGTGGAGGACCTCTCATGGGAGGTATACAAGGACACACTCATAGAACAGTGTGAGCAGGGCGTCGACTATTTCACCATCCATGCCGGCATACGCCAACACAATGTGCATCTCGCCGACAGCCGCCTCTGTGGCATCGTCAGCCGCGGCGGCAGCATAATGTCAAAGTGGTGCCTCATACACAAGAAGGAAAGCTTCCTCTATGAGCACTTCGACGATATATGCGATATCGTCTCGCAGTATGACGTGGCCCTCTCACTCGGCGACGGACTGCGCCCGGGATGCATAGCCGACGCCAACGATGCGGCACAGTTCGCTGAGCTTGACACAATGGGCGAGCTCGTCACACGTGCGTGGGACAAGAACGTGCAGGCGTTCATCGAAGGCCCGGGACATGTACCCCTCCATAAGATTAAGGAGAACATGGAGCGGCAGCTCGACCATTGTCATGAGGCGCCATTCTACACCCTCGGCCCTCTCGTGACAGATATCGCACCGGGATATGACCATATCACAAGCGCAATAGGCGGCACACAGATAGCATGGCTCGGCACAGCGATGCTATGCTATGTCACACCGAAAGAACATCTCGCCCTGCCTAACAAGGAGGATGTGAGGGTAGGAGTGGTGACATACAAGATAGCCGCTCACGCCGCCGACCTGGCTAAGGGACACCCCGGAGCGACAATACGCGACAACGCCCTCAGCAAGGCACGCTTCGACTTCAGATGGAGAGACCAGTTCCATCTCTCGCTCGACCCCGAGCGGGCTCTACAATACTTCGAGGAGGCAGGACACACAGAAGGAGAATACTGCACAATGTGCGGTCCGAACTTCTGTGCGGCAAAGCTGACACACGACCTGAGAAAACTCAAATAACAAGGCTGCCTGACACACCACAGCCCTCACACATGCTGAAAAGGGCTGTGGCGTCAGGCATGCATACCGGCAGACAATGACTAAAGACAACGACATGACCCCGCAACAGCGCAGACGCTACAACCGCCACCTGATACTCGACGGATTCGGCACAGAGGGACAGAGACGCCTCCTTGACGCCAAGGTGCTCATAGTAGGATTAGGCGGACTCGGCTCGCCCGTGGCACAATATCTCGCGGCGGCAGGAGTAGGACATCTGGGACTGCTCGACGGGGACAACGTATCCTTGACCAACCTGCAAAGGCAGGTGATACATACCACACCCGATATAGGGAAACCAAAGGTGGAGGCTGCGGCAGAGAAAATACATGCCCTCAACCCCGATGTGCAGACGACAGAGATGCAGCTATACATGAGCGAGGACAATGCGATGGACATCATTGGCGGCTATGACTTCATCATCGACGGGACAGACAATTTCTCCACGAAATATCTCGTCAATGACGCATGCGTGATGCTTGGCAAACCATTCTGCATAGGAGGGATAAACCGTTTTGCAGGACAGGTGATGACACATCTGCCCGGAACAGCGTGCTACCGGTGCCTCTTCCCTGAACCACCCGACGAGAGCGAGGTTGAGACATGCTCCATGGTCGGTGTCCTCGGGCCTATTGCCGGCATGTTGGGCACAGTGCAGGCGGCAGAGGCGATAAAGTGTATAGCCGGTATAGGCGAGCCGCTGACAGACGCTCTGCTCACTTTCGACGCGCTCACCATGCAATGGAACACCTTGCGGTTCCAGCGCAATGACGGGTGTGCATTGTGCGGAGAGAAACCGACCATCACCCGTCTTCAGGAGTACGCCTTCATGCCATGCCCCAAACGCGGCGCATGACAACACCCCCATCCATACAATAACACAAAAAGACATCACCCCTTATCTCGAAAACAAACACATAAGAAAGAAATGTTCTCTGAGGAATTAGAAAAAATAAGCTGGGAGGAAACTACCGAACGTATAGCCCAGATGACAGATACTGATGTACGCCGCGCACTGGCCAAAGACCGCTGCGACATTAACGACTTCATGGCGCTGCTATCACCAGCAGCCGAGCCATATCTCGAGACAATGGCACGCCTGTCAAGAAAATACACAGAGGAGCGATTCGGACGCACAATGTCCATGTTCATACCGCTGTATATAACCAACGCCTGTTCCAACTCATGCGTCTACTGCGGATTCCACCGTGAGAATCCCATGCCACGCACCATACTGACACCACAGCAGATAGAGGACGAGTATAAGGCGATAAAGAAGCTCGCGCCATTCGAGAACATACTCCTCGTGACAGGAGAGCATCCAGCAAAGGCCGGAGTGCCTTATCTCGCCGAGGCTATAGATATAGCAAAGAGATACTTCTCCAACATAAAGATAGAGGTTATGCCACTGTCTGCCGATGACTACAGAGAGCTGACACGTCATGGGCTGAACGGGGTCATATGCTTCCAGGAGACATACAACAAGGCTAATTATAACATATACCACCCACGCGGGATGAAATCAAAGTTTGAATGGCGTGTGGATGGTTTCGACCGCATGGGACAAGCCGGAGTACACTCCATAGGCATGGGGGTGCTCATAGGGCTGGAGAAAGAATGGCGCACAGATGTTACCATGATGGCCCGCCATCTGCGCTATCTGCAGCGACACTACTGGCGGACAAAATATTCTGTCAACTTCCCACGTATGCGGCCTGCACAGAACGAGGGGTTCCACCCCAACTGCTATATGACAGACAAGGAACTGGCACAGGCAACATTCGCCATGCGTATCTTCGACCATGACGTGGACATATCATACTCTACACGTGAGCCGGCATACATAAGGGACAACATGGCAACACTCGGAGTCACGACGATGTCGGCAGAGTCAAAGGTGAACCCCGGCGGATACTACACCTACCCACAGGCTCTCGAGCAGTTCACCGTCTCAGACGAGAGGACAGCCGTGGAGATAAACAGCAGGCTGAAGGAGTTGGGACGTGAGCCCGTATGGAAGGACTGGGACGCATCGTTCGATATCGGCGGCGTCATGAGCAAGGAGCAGAAGAAAGCCTGATGAGAGACATTATCGTCATAACAATGCCCGAGATATTCCATGGCGAGACAGACATCGTGAACGCCCTCTTTGACAACGGTATGCGGAGGCTTCACCTGCGCAAACCGGGAGTGTCAGCTGAATATCTGGCTGAATGGACAGAAAGGATTGACCCTCAATACCGCAAGCGGATTGTGGTGCATGACCATCATACACTGTTGAGGACAATGGGATTAGGCGGCATACATCTCAACGCACGTAACCCCGATGTGCCAGCGTGGCTCGCCGAGGAGAGAGAAAGACGGGGATGTGTGACCCTGTCACGCTCATGCCACACGTTGGAAGAAGTGGACAGATGGTCTCCCGTGTGTGACTACGTCTTCCTCAGTCCCATATTCGACAGCATATCAAAACGAGGATACACAGCGGGATTCACAAGAGAGACTCTCTGCAGAGCCCATAGCGACGGCCTGTTCGACAAACCCATATACGCCCTCGGCGGAGTGTCGGCAGAGAATATCCAGCTCGTCAGCGACCTCGGTTTCGCTGGTGCGGCAGTCCTTGGCTCGCTATGGCAAGCCGTGCCGTTCACGACAGACAATATAGTCAGCCGACTGAGAGAGCTGCAAGGCATATAAGAAAAAAAAGAGACTGGTGCCAGTTGTGACTTACGGAAATATCACCCGACCGTAAGTCTCAACTGGCACCAGTGGTTCAAGATAACACAAGACGTATATCCAGAAAGGGTAGTACTGCCCATATATTCCTATCTTCTACGACGGATAATATTCTTTCCAAGCATTGCCATACGGTAAGGCAACAATAAAAGGCGTGGCATACACTTGAGTATCCATAGGGAGACAACTTGCCGCCTTGAGGCCATAAAGCCAGGACATACTGACATGTATGGCCCTCTTGACAACAATCCTGCTTCTGCTAATGCGGTCACAGCCTTCCTGCTCTCACGCAGAGGATAGATACGCGACAACATCGGGAATGACGTTACATTGTTCACTATCCATGTACACAGATACCTCTTCATATCCTGGCTTATATCGCCTGATGCGAAAGCATACAGCCGCTTGTAACAGGCAATGGCATCATGCATCAGTCTTGGGGAAGGATTATTCAATATGCTCTTGGGATTCTTCCGGTAACAATAGTATGGGAAACTGATACGCACTATAGTCCCAGCCCAATAAATCATCCGCATACGCCAGTCAACGTCCTCATACTGCACACACTCGCCAAACCACACCTCATGCTCAAGAATGGCATCGCGTCGGTAAGCGGCGTTCCATGGACTGAGCTGGAAATCCTTGCGTCTCAATAAATCCTCGCGCGTTATCCTTTTGTATTCAACTGCCGGTTCATATCTCTGTGGCGACAGGGTGGAGGTGTAATCAACATGAGAGGTTATGTTGTTGTCTATCACATCAGCACCTGTCGCTTCTATAACATGCTTGATTGCCGACAACGTGTTGGTATACCGCCAGTAGTCATCAGCATCAAGAAAGACAACATACTCGCCTTTGGCTATACGCAAAGCCGTGTTCCTCGCACCACCAGGACGCTTGTTCTCATGGTGGCTGATGATAGTTGTGTTGGGATGACCTTCAGAAACCTCACTTGCATGAATGGCTGAATCGTCAGTTGAGTTGTCATTCACTACGATAACTTCCAGTTCATCTTCTGCCATGTCCTGCATGTAGACACTTTGAAGACAATCCCTGACAAGCCCTCCTACATTATACATGGGTATAATGACAGAGAAGAATGGTAAGCGCATACCATTCCCTGATAAAGCATTAGTACTCTTCATTAACTTTTGCGATTGATAGTTATGTGACGCTGCACCCAACTATCAATCCGCAAACGCAAGCATAAGAAAAGCGTGACACAATTCTTACTCGCGTTTAGCACGGGGCGGCCTCGGAATGGAACCCCGGTCATACCATAAGACTGCATCACGCTTATAGCGTGTGCATCGCTTATTGGTATGAAACAGGGTCCGTAAATATATACGAGGCACCTTTCACATATTATTGTCGTGCTTGTTATTCCAATAGAGTTTCCGAGGCTCTTGGCTAAACGCGAAATAATAGCGAATGCATAATAAAAAACCACAATGTCTTAGACACCTGAATATTACCCAGGTCTCTTATATTTCGGTTTCTGAAACCAGCAGCTATCACTTCTTCTATACAAGTGATTAAGTGAGAGAGTTGCAAGGGGGTTCAAATACCATATGCAAAATTAATAAAATGAATTATAACAACCAAATCATTTGTCTCATTTTCTTTGATTCTGTCTAAGAAAAACAGATAATGTTGATTGGTGTCTGATATAATTGCCGGACAGTAATGATAACAATTGATAAAAAAGACCATGGACGGTAATTGCCTCTTTTGTCAGAAATTCTAATAGTTTATAGTGATGTTGGGGGGCAGCGTGTGGTATGAAGGAGGATAGCGTCTCCCTTTCCGCCCACCTGCCCCCCTTCTCCTTGCCATGGGGCATCCTGCACCGTATTACGCAACCACGCCACAGCAGTATGTCCCCGTGTGGGGCAGGACTGCTGTGGCGTGGATAATTTTGATAGGGGTATGAGGGAACAGTGATATCAGTATTCGAGAATCATTGTCTGCCGCGGTGTGAGAGATAGCTGCGTCGCAGCGCTGATATTGTATGTGCGGCCTGTTGTGATATCACGTGCCTTGGCTGCAGAGGGAATGCACTCCTTGTAGCGGGCGAGGTCGACGGTCGATGCTGTGCGACGGCCGTTGATGATAACCATAGCGTGGCGGCCATCATACTCGTGGTGCATGACATATATCCCCTGGTATGGGATGAACTGCTTTTGTGTTCCCTTTATGATGACATCATTATTCTGGCGCCAGTGTAATACACGCCTGAGCCATGAGAACATGGCGTTCTCTGCACGTGTGCGTCCCTCGGCAGTGAAACAGTTGCGCTTGTCGCCGGGGAATCCTCCAGGGAAGTCTTTGCGCACATTGCCGTCGGTGACAGCCTTCGTGCCGTTCATGAGTATCTCTGTGCCATATTATAGCTGTGGTATGCGGCGCACAGTGAGGAGCAGCGCAAGGCTTTGTTTGAGGGCGAGGGTGTCGTGGCCGTCGCCGAGGAAACGGTCAGTGTCGTGGTTGTCGAGGAAGGCGAGGACATTGGCGGGATTGGCGTAGAGCTTGTCATAGACAAGGACATTGTACACACGGTTCATGCCGCGCCACCAGTCGTCGGTCTCCTCGTCACGTGCTTGCGAGAGACGGTCGAAGAGGGCGAAGTCCATGACGGTGTTGAGGTATGTGTTCTCGTCGTTCAGGCGGCAGTCCTTCTGCAGCGAGGCGGTGAATCCCGGCTCTGTCACCCATGACTCTCCGACGACATTGTAGTTGGGGTACTCGTCGTTTATGCGCTTCATCCAGCGTGCCATGCCTCGTGCGTCGGCGTATGGGTAGGTGTCCATGCGTATGCCGTCAATGCCGACGGTCTCTATCCACCAGATGGAGTTCTGTATGAGATACTGCATGAGATGGGGATTGCGCTGGTTGAGGTCGGGCATGGACTTGACGAACCATCCGTCGACAGTCTCTGCCATATCGACATCAGAGGCATAGGGGTCGATGACGGGTGTCAGCTTGTAGCTTGTCTGCAGACCGTAGCCGGGATTGTTGAACCAGTCCTTTGACGGGCTGTCAGCCATCCATGGATGCTTGTCGCCACAGTGGTTGAAGATCATGTCCATGACCACCTTCAGCCCTTTTGAGTGGGCGTCGTCGACGAGGCGGCGGTAGTCGGCGTTCGTGCCGAAGCGTGGGTCGACACGGTAGTAGTCTGTCGTGGCGTAGCCGTGGTATGACGACTGTCCGTTGCCCTCCTCCATATCGTTCTCGAGGACGGGTGTCAGCCATAGTGCAGTCACACCGAGATCGGCGAGATAGTCGAGATGCTGGCGCAGACCCTCAAGGTCGCCTCCATGGCGCAGGGATGGTGCGGTGCGGTTGATAGTGTAGGGATGGCGTGTCTTGTGCTTGCTGTTGTCGGCACGTCCCTGTGCGAAACGGTCGGGCATGAGCATGTAAAGGACATCGGCATTGGTGAATCCCTTGCGTGCGTAGCCCGGCATCTCGCGCTCCCTCAGTGGGTAGCTGATGGTCTCGCGCTTCTTGCCTAAGCTGATGGTGAGTGGCATGTCGCCTGCCTTCGCTCCCTCAAGGTTGAGGTATACGAAGAGATAGTTGGGCGAGTCAAGGCGCACGAGAGAGTCGATGCGTGCGCCGGGGTATGATGTGGTGACGTCAGCGTCGCGGAGGCCGGGGCCTGTCAGTAGTATCTGGAGCGTGGCGTCTCTCATGCCTGTATACCAGTTCTGCGGCTCTATGTTCTGTATCTTTATCTTCGGGGCTGATGTCATGGTTAGCGATGTGGCGAGCGCTATGGCTGCCATGATGAGTTTTCTCATATATATTGTTGTATATCTGTGATTATTCTCAGGGGGCTCGGGGTGGAGAGAGTATGTGTATGTATCGGAAGCCGGTGTGCGGAAAGTGGATGTCGGAGAGAGAGGAATGGAGGGGGAATGGAAAGGGAAGTGTGTCCTGCCCATGTCCCCCTCTCTCAATCTCTCTCATCGTGGTGTCACTTAGGCATGATGGATATGGCGTATCCACCGCCTGCGGCAGCTGTCAGTGTGAGCTTGTCGCCGTGCTTCACAGTCTTCTTGTATATCTTGTAGGCTTTGGGGTTCTTGTCGTACGAAGCGTCCTTTGCATCGGTGTATATAGTGGCCTCATACTTCCTGCCCTTGTCAAGGAAGTCGAGCTTCAGCGTCGATTTGTGGCCGTTCTCGTTAGCCTTGCAGCCTACGAACCAGTTGTCTGTACCCTTCGCCTTGCGGGCTATGGTGATGTATTCGCCTATGGCGGCCTCAAGATAGAGCGAGCTGTCCCAGTCGAGGGCGACATCCTTTATGAACTGGAAGGCGTCCATATACTTGGCGTAGTTCTCTGGTGTGTCTGCTGCCATCTGCAGAGGCGAGTACATGGTGACGTAGAGAGCCAGCTGGCCTGCTATGGTCGTGTTGAACTTATGGTTGTTTCCTGCCCACGAGAGGTCGGTCTCGAGTATGCCGGGGGTGTAGTCCATCGGGCCGCCATTGAGACGTGTGAACGGGAGTATTGTCGTGTGTGCGGGGTATGAGTATCCGAAAGCCTCATACTCTGTTCCCTTGGCAGACTCGTTGCCGACAAGGTTGGGCCATGTGCGGCAGACACCTGTCGGGCGCACAGCCTCGTGGCCGTTGACCATGATGTGGTGCTTGGCGGCTTCCTCAAGGACATACTGGTAGTGGTTGACCATCCACTGGCCGTAGTGGTACTCTCCGTATGGGAGGATATCGCCAACATAGCCTGTCTTCACTGCATTGTAACCATACTTGTCCATGAGGGCGAATGCTGCTGGAAGGTGACGCTCATAATTGCGTGTCGAGCCTGAGGTCTCATGGTGCATCATGAGGCGCACACCCTTGCCATGGGCATAGTCGTTCAGGGCCTTGATGTCAAAGTCGGGGTATGGGGTCTGGAAGTCGAAGACATAATCTTTCTTGTGACCTGCCCAGTCTTCCCAGCCGACGTTCCATCCCTCGACAAGAACCTGGTCGAGACCATTGGCTGCCGCAAAGTCTATATAGCGTCTGACCTCAGCGTTGTTGGCGCCGTGTGTGCCGTTGGGCTTCACCTTTGAATAGTCGTCGAGGTCAAGGTTGATTGACGGGAGGTCATTGGTGTATGACCATGTCTGGTGGCCGGAGATCATCTCCCACCATACTCCGCAATACTTGACAGGCTTGATCCATGATGTGTCCTCTATCTTGCATGGCTCGTTGAGATTGAGTGTCAGACGGCTGGCAAGCTGTCCTGCCGCTGTCTCGCCGATGCGTACTGTGCGCCATGGCGACTGGCATGGAGCCTGGAGATGACCCTTGTTGCCCTGTGCGTCGGGGGTGAGGAACGATGTGAAGGTCATCGTCTTGTCATCGAGGTCGAGGTGCATGCAGCTGTAGTTGAGGAGGGCAGCCTCGTGGAGAGCTATGTAAAGCCCGTCGTCGGTGAGCATCTGGAGTGTCGTCTGCACGCCTGTCGGCGAGAATGTCTCCCATGAGAGGTTGTGGGTGTGGCTCTTCATAATCTCTGGTGTCAGGGCGCGGATCTCTGAGAGGCGCGAGCGTGTCCAGCAGTACTCCTGTGTGTCAAAGTCGCCAGGAATCCACCATGCTGTGTGGTCGCCTGTCATACAGAACTCTGTCTTCTCCTCCTTCAGTGTGAAGTAGACAAGATTCTCCTGGCGAGGGAACTCATAGCGGAATCCCAAACCGTCGTCGTAGACACGGAAACGGACGATGATGTGGCGGCCTGTCGAGGGCTGGTCGAGGGTGACAGCAAGCTCGTTGTAGTTGTTGCGTATGCTTGACTCCTCGCCCCATACAGGATGCCATGTCTCGTCGAACGATGATGTGGAGGCATTACGGACTCTGAAGCCATCCATGAGGTCGGCACCACCCTCTGAGAGCTGAAGACCGAGATGGGATGGCTTTATGACGGCCTTCTCCTTATATGCCACACTGTATGTGGGGCGCCCATTGTCAAGGGTGAAACTTACGGAGACATTGCCGTCAGGGCTTTTCACTGTCTGTGCCATGCTTATAGCAGGGACAAGAAGCGATAGGAAAAGTAGGAAAAAGGTTCTCATGTGTTATTATGCTTGTTATTATGTGGATTATTGTCAATTGCCGGGTGAGGGAGGGGGATAAGGCAGGCATGGATACGGCCTCGTCATCCCCGCTTATGCCACATGCAGATGTTGCCATATGCTGCTATGCCGTCACTTTATCTCTATCGACATGAAGGCGCCCTGCATTGAGGCTTTCACGCTGAGCTTCTGCCGTGTGGCATCATAATACCACCCTCCTGACTGTGCGTTTTCAAGATTCTCGGCGCTGTCGGCCTCAGGCAGACGGCATTGTCTTCCGCCATCTCTCATCCTCACGGTGACACGCTTCACAGGGGTTGTCCAGCGTGGGATGTCGAATGTCATGGTGCGGCACTGTGGCATACCTGCATAGCCGTTGCCCTCATCGGTGAGGGTTATGACATGGCCCTTTGATTCCTGCGCCGCTCTTATGTGTGTGATGCGCCATGCACCGTCGGCGAGCGATGTCGGCGAGACGTGGTCGTCCTCGAAGATATACCCGCTGACAGGGGATGAGGGTGACGACTCGTCGCGGAGATAGGTTATGGTGTATCGGGTTACGTCGATGTCACGCGTATTGGTGAAAACGTCCTGCCCGTAGCATGGGATGAACGAACCCATCCGCCCGAAATGGGGGAGGAGGCCTAATGGAGCGGGGTAGGCTGACAGTTTGCTGCCACCCTCATAGACACGACTGTAATCGTTCATGTCTATCCATCTCCCCTCAGGGAAGATTATATCGCGCTCCTCGGCTGCTGTCACTACTGGAGCCACAAGGATATCACGCCCATAGAGATACTCGTCGGTGATGTCAGCTGTCTCGCTCGTCGGGTGGTAGAATGATACCGGACGGGCTGGAGGCAAACCGCATGTGGCATTCTCGTATGACAGATTATATGTGTAAGGGAGATACTTGTAGTGGAGATGGACAAAGCGGCGGACATCGTCACGGATGCTGTCATAACACTCGTGGTATGGCTCTGGAAGTACCGCGCTGTGAGTGCGCAGCATGCCGCCGAAGACAGCCTGTTCCACCCAGCGCAGGTAAAGCCTGGGGTTGGCTGTGCCGTCAGAGGCGAAACCGCCCACATCGCTTCCCATGTATGCCACTCCCGACATGCCGGTGTTTATCATGGCTGGAATCTGAGCGTGCAGACCTGCCCATGAGCGTGCTATGTCTCCTGTCCATGGCATGACACCGTAGCGCTGCATGCCCGATGTGCCGCTTCTTGTCATAAGCACAGGGCGGAATGACGGGAACTCACGCCGTGTGCCGCTGTACAGCATGTCCATCCAGCGGCTCGCATACTCGTTGTGGACTTCCTCGCGGTTCCCGAGTGTGTAGTGTGTTGTCGTGTCGTCCTTCTCAGGCTCTCCAAGGTCGAGCCACCATCCTGTCACTCCCTGCTCAGCAGCACGTTGGTAGCGTTTCCACATCCATGCCGCGGCGTCAGGGTTGGTTATGTCTATCATGCCGACAGGGTCAGCCTCAAGCCATGCCATCTGCTCGACAGAGTCGTCGGCAAGCCAGTCGCGCTCCTTAAGGTATTTGTAGTTGTACGAGCGTGAGGTGACATATGGCTCGCTGATGACAACGGTGTGCACACCACGGTCGAGGAGCTGGCGGGTCATCTCTTCTGGCTTGGGCCATCGGGGCAGATACCATTCGAGGTTGCCCATCTGCGATGTGGTGTCAACCTGCCAGTAGAGGTCGAGGACAACACCGTCAATAGGGAATCCAATCTTCTGTATGTCGCTCACGACACGTTCTGTCTCCTGGCGTGAGAAATATCCATATTTAGATGTGATATAGCCCAGCGCCCAGTAGGCTGGAAGATCCTGGCGGCCTGTCAGGCGTGTATAGTTGTCGAGGACAGAAGCCATGGTGCCGTCACCGCCTATGTAGTAATATGCAATAGGCGACGGACTGCTGCTTGTGTATGTCGTGCCTCGCGAAGATGATGGGCTGATTGTCGATGTCTGGTGATGGTCGTCGAAGAGTATGCCGTAGCCTGATGTGGAGACGATGAACGGGATGTTGAGGTTAAGCGACCCCTCACGTCCGAGTTCCCATCCGTATTGTGGCTGGTTGTCAATCGACAGCTTGCGCCCGTCGATATTCGCGGACACACCATTGTATCCTCCGCCGTAGAAGGCTATGTCGCCCATAGGGCTGAATGCCACGCCCTTCTCTTTGCCACTGTTGTCAAGTCCGCGGCTCTCGCTGAGGCGTTTCCCTCCGTTCTTGTCTGCAAAGGTCAGGGTGCAGTCGGTTTTCCTTACCGTCACGGTTGTCTCCGTGGTGGAGAGCGTGAGGTTATCGGCAGCGTCCTCGACAGTGAATGTTGATGCCGGCTGTGAGACCACAGTGATGCTCGGGCGTTCGCCGCGGCTTGTTGACAATGGCTGCTGGTAGACCTTTATCGTGAAGTCATTGTATGGCGTTATGACAAGGCGGCCTTTGTCGTTCTCTATCACTACATTCCTGCCTTCCACATGATGACTGGTATACTGCTGTGCGTGTAGTGTCAGGGAGGATGTGGCAATGGATATTGCCAGTAAGAGTCGTATTCTCATATATTCTGATATATATGCTTTTATCTGTACATTATCAATGCCGTCTGTCCTGGCACCACAACCTTTGATGAGTTCACTTCACCAAGTCCGTTCATGTCGACTTTCCCGTTTGAGCATACCACATTGTATCTGCCCTTAGGCACAGTCTGCTTCACTGCCTTGGAGTTGGAGTTAAGTATGATGATTATCTCGTTCCATGTGTCGCCAGCCTCACGTCCGTCAATCTTCCATGCTATGACATTCTGCTGCTTTACAGGGAGGAACTTGAGATTGCGGCGCACCATATCGGCGTCGCCCATACGGAATGCGGGATGTGACTTGCGCATGCTCACCAGGCTCGCGATATAGTCGAAGACCTCCTTGTATTCAGTCTTCTGTGCCCATGGTATCTGGTTTATGCTGTCGGGAGAGGAGAAAGAGTTGTGCACACCTTTCTTGTCGCGCATTATCTCGTCGCCACACCATATGAACGGTACGCCCTGAGATGTCAGCACGGCTGTCTCTGTCAGCTTCTGCAGTCTCATGCGTGTCTGCTTGTCTGCCTTTCCGTCCTTGTGTGTCAGCGTGTGCTTTATACGGTCAGCAAGACACATGTCGTCGTGGCATGAGACATAGCTTATCATCTCCTGTGGCTGGGCAGCCCATGGCTCCTTGCTGTAGTTCACCTTGGTGAAGTCGACTCCGGGATGGGCTATCGCTCCGACGATGCCGAACTTCACGCTTTCCTCATTGCCACCATTGCCTATGATGAAAGCGCCCTCGTCGTTGTTGCTCCATCCGCCACGGAGGCCATCGCGCATCTCGTCGCCGAAAGCTGCAATGCCTCCAAGGCGTGCCGTGTTGGCTTTCATGGCAAGCTGCTCGGCTGGGAGGAGAGGCGATGACGCTGCCCATCCCTCGCCATATATGACAGCGTTGGGGTCGATGGACAGTACGCGCTGGCGGATAAGGTTCATTGTCTCTATGTCGTGGATGCCCATGAGGTCGAACCGGAAACCGTCGACATGGTATTCCCTCATCCAGTATGCCACGCTCTCAACCATATACTCCCTGAACTTCTCTGTCTCTGATGCTGTCTCGTTGCCGCATCCTGAGGCGTTGCCGGGAGTGCCGTCGGCGTTGTAACGGAAGAAGTATCCAGGCGCCGTACGCTCGAAACTACTGCGCTGGAGGTCGAAGACATGATTATAGACGACATCCATTATGACGCGTATGCCTGCCTTGTGCAGGGCCATGACCATCTCTTTGAACTCGCGTATGCGTGTCTCTGGCTTGTACGCGTTTGTGCTGTATGACCCCTCGGGGGTATTGTAGTTGACAGGGTCATAGCCCCAGTTGTATGTCGATGTCACACGTCCGCCACCGCCATAGGCGTTGCCTGTTGTCTCGTCTATGCTGCCATAGTCGTATGATGGAAGCAGGTGGACATGTGTTATGCCCAGCTCCTTCAGGTGGTCAATGCCTGTGGCGAGGCCGTCGGCGTTATGTGTGCCGTGCTCTGTCAGGGCTATGAACTTTCCCTTGTTCTTTATTCCAGACTGTGGGTCGATAGAGAAGTCACGGTGATGCATCTCGTATATGACAGCGTCTTTCTGGCCAGTGAAGGCTGGAGAGCGGTCGGCGGCCCATCCTTCAGGGTCTGTCTCGCGCATGTCGATTATTGCTCCACGCTGTCCGTTGACACCGACAGCTTTGGCGTCAATGCCAGGATTCTCAGCGAGCCATGTGCCCTTATGCTTCACCTGGAAGGTGTAGAACCGGCCTTTATAGTCGCCCTGAAGCGTCCCGACCCATTTCTCTGCTGTTGTCTCCTTCCTCAACATGATGGTCTGTAGGGGGTTCCCGCCGAGTCCCTCAGCGTATATGTTAACCTTTACAGAGTCGGCTGAGGGACTCCAGAGGGAGAAACGTGTTGCCGTAGGGCTCCATGTCATTTCCTGAGCCATGGCATTGCTTGTATTCATAATGGCAAAAGCGAGAAGTGCTAATAATGTTTTTTTTGTCATAAGTGGGTGTACAGGGATATTTATACAATTTTGGTCTTGAAGATAAACAATGATAATCTTTAAGTATACAATGATGGTCTTGAAGATATTTCAGAGCGTCATGTATGGGTCTTCTTCTGCCTCTCCACAATCCTCTTCCTGTCCCTTTGCGGGTACGTGTCGGGTATTGGGTGGATAGCGGCAGACTGTGGGACACGACAAGCCAACGAGCCTGCAAGCTATCAGAAACCATGTGGCCTGTGGAGCTTCTCTCCCCATCTGTCCAGTTGCATACTCCGCATTGTGGAGCGGGTTGGGAGTCACTCTTCGGTTTCTTCAGCATGCCAGCTCGTTGGTCTTCTCTAGTTCTATCGCTGTGTCTCCTTTATCATGCCCTGAAGCGTGTGTGTGAAGTCGTCAGCGGCAAGGAGATCCTCAAGGTTCAGGTGCATACGGTAGCGCCAGTAGTGCTTAGGATTGGCAGGAATATTTATTCTCTCTGCCTCGGCGTCGGCGAGACGCAGTTTCTCGTCGGTGGCGAGCCAGTCCTGCAGTGTCAGGATGCAGAGCATTGAAGGGCAAGCGAGATGGCGGAAGATTATATCGCGTGCGAGCCATCCCGGCATAGGATGAGGTGCCGCATCGCCTCTGTACAGGCAGTCACGGTAATAAGCCTGTGCCTGCTCCCAGTCCTCATCCCACCACATTCTCATAGTCGCTGTGTCGTGGCTTGATATTGTGCATACTGAGCGGTAGGGGTTATGTGACAGATTGCCGAAGCGCAGGTTTGTCTCCTTAGGCATGTTCTGTATCTCGAGAGAGAGAATCTTCAGCTCGTTCATCACCCATGGCACACAGTCGGGCACCATGCCGAGATCCTCGGCGCATACGAGCATACGTGTCGCATCGATAAGGCGAGGCAGCTTCTTCATCGCCTCGCAATACCAGTACTGGTTGTTGCGGCGGTAGAAGTAGTCGTTATACAGCGTGTTGTATGAGTTCTTGTCCTTGTCCCACAATGTCTCGTAGCATGGGTCTAACTGTGATGATATGCGTGGGTGGAACTTGTTCTTGTCCTTATGGTCGCGCAGGAAGAGGACATTGCTGATGAGCGCATAAAGCGTGTCGCGCATCTCTGTGTCGTCCTTCTCCAGTCCGTCGCTGCCTGCCTTGGCGTTGAAGTAAGCCTCCACCTTGCGCTGTGTGTCGAACTCTGGCTTCATCTCGTAGCAGTCGTCATGTGTGTGGTTGAGGAATGTCTCACGCACATATCCGCTCTTCTCGCCGAACCATCTGTCCAGCACCCAGTCTGTTATGAACGGCTTTGTCATGAATCCCTCGTCCCAGTGTAGCCCGTAGCGTTCTATCTCTGCCACTGTGAGGCCGAGCGATGGTTGGAACTGTCCGAGTAGACCATGAACGGAATGTACCGGAATCTCCCATATGCGGAAGAATCCGAGGACGTGGTCAATACGGTAAGCGTCAAAGTATTTTGACATGTTCGTGAAGCGTCTGGTCCACCATTGGCAGCCATCCTTCAGCATCTCGTCCCAGTTATATGTCGGGAATCCCCAGTTCTGTCCGTTTGTCGAGAAGCTGTCGGGCGGTGCGCCAGCCTGTCCGTTGAGGTTGAAGTAGCGTGGCTCCATCCATACGTCACATCCGTATCTGTTCACGCCGATAGGTATATCGCCCTTCAAAACGACGTTCGCCTCGCGGGCATACTCGTGTGCCGACTTCATCTGGTCGGCCAGGATATACTGCTCGTAGTAGAAGTATGCCACCTTGGCGTATGCCTTTGTCCTTGGGTTGGAGAGAGCCTTGCGGTCATTCTCGTCCCATACGTTGTGGTCAGGCCATTCTGTGAAGTCCGGTGTGCCATACTCATCGCGCAGCACGCTGTACTGGGCGTAAGGCACGAGCCATCCTTCCTCCTCGGCGAACCACTCCTTGAAGTCGGGTGTGGAGAGAATCTTCTTGCCCTCCTGGCCGTAGAGTATGTGGAGATAATCAGCCTTGGCTTTGTTGACACGCTCATAGTCTATCTTTGCGAGGCTGTTGAGCTCTTTCCTCAGTTTCTCCATCTCTGCGGCCTTCTTCTTGTCCTCTATGGCTGCCATCTGGCGCAGGTCGCAGTACATTGGGTGTATGGCGAAGACAGAGATGCATGAGTATGGGTAAGAGTCAGTCCATGTATGTGTCAGCGTGGTGTTGTTGATAGGCAGGATTTGCAGCACGCGCTGTGAGGTCTTCCTCACCCAGTCAATCATCAGCTTCAGGTCGCCGAAGTCGCCTACACCGAACGAACCCTCAGAGCGCAGTGAGAAGACAGGCACCGCAGTGCCGGCATATCGCTGCACAGGCAGTGGGAAGTGGGCAGGGAACAGCTCATAGACTGTTGTCACATTGTCATCTTCCTCGACAACCTCTATCGTGCGGTTCTCGCCATCCTCCCATATTATGGCAGGGTCGCCATTGTCTTTCTTTATGATGAACTTGAATGTTATGCCGTCTCTTCCCCAGTTCGTGGCGTCGAGGGTCACTGCCCATTCGTTGCTCTGCTGCTCATACATTGCTATGGCGAGCTCGCTGTGCCATTTGCCGAGCTGTGTCCCCTCGCCGGTCAGATACAGTCTCTCGCCACGGCGCACCTGTGGCGCACAGACCTTTATGACCACAGGCTTGCGGCATACGGACTTTGTCTGGCACTGGCTGTCGCGCCTCTGTATGCACTCTGTGAAGGCTGAGCTGTAGAGATATGAGTCTTCTGGGATGTCCATCCATGTGTCGTAGCATGTGTATGGTCCCTCCTTGTCGATGATGAGGAGATGTTTCTTCACGTTCCATTCCCGTCTTAGCTCTGTTGTCTGGCGATAGACAGAGTAGAAATATTCTATTTCCTGTCCTGTTGTCAGCAGTGCCTCCACAGGTATTGACCATGTGTAGTTGTCTGTCGACAGCATGCGGTATTGCTTTACTGTGCCGTTTTTCTGGCATACGTTGACGCACAGCTCTTCGCCGGGTTGCGTCTCGTAGTGTATACAGAATGTAAGTTTCATTTTATATGTTTATTTTAGTTTTATCTCGTTATAGGTAGGCTTGTGGCGTCTTTTGGGCTGAGGGTTCTTCCCCGCATTGCCGTCGTCAGCCTCCACGTGTCTCGTGGTTTGGGCCATGTCCCAGGGTGTTCTCTTGTCCATGGCCATATGTCCGTTCTGGGCGTTCTCCTTGCCTGTGGTGTGGGGATTCTGCTTCTCTGCCCGCTATTCCGTGCTGTCCGCATCGTCATCCCATAGCCTTGCCAGTGGCTTATTTCACTATTATCTTCTTGTTGTTGACGATATACAGTCCGCTCCTCAGCCCTTTCTGGCTGTCGCCCATGTATTGTCCGCTGATGCTGTATATCTTGTTTTCCCCGGCCTCCGGAGTCTTGTTGTCGGCTATTGTGCCCTCTATTCCGGTAGCGTCAGGTGAGAGGAAGTCCTTCATTGATTTCACAATATACCCTTTTGATGATTTCAGCGGCCAGTGTCCCTTGTCGTCCTTTGTTGGCCACCACATTCCCCTGTTCAGCCATGCGGAGATGACTATGCCCTCATTTGTTGTCCAGTTGGCGTTGTCTCCATTTCCCGCTTCCTCTGGGAACCACCATGACAGTCCGTCGACGTGGGGATATTTTGCCAGCGTCGCCAGCAGGTCGTTGAGGAATGCGTGCTGTCCCTCACATTTTCCCTCTGCGACAGGCCATGTTGAGCGTGTGTCGACCTTTGCGTCGCCGGGCCACCATTGTATGGGATATGCAGTCTCAACGATGTGCACATCCTTTGTCGGGAATTGTTTCTTGATGTTTATCAGAGTCGCTTCGAGCGATGTCAGCAATCCGTGGTAGAAAGGATAATATGACAGTCCGATGATGTCATAGTCGGTCGTTGACAGCTTGTTGTAGAAGTATGCTGTCTGTGTTGCGTTGCCTGACCGCTCGGTGTGTATTATTATCTTTGCGTCGGGGCATATCTCCCTTGCGGCCTGGCATCCCTTGCCGATAGCCTCCAGCAGACCGTTCCAGTCGTCTCCGCTGTAGTCATAGGGATGAACCTTTATTCCCACCATGCCATATGATATCTCGTTGCCTATCTGTATGAAGTCAGGTGTGGCGCCGGCAGCCTTCAGTGTCTGCAGGCTTTGGCGGGTATACTCGTATATGCGTTCTGCTTTCGCCTGTGCTGTGGTGCAGTCTTTCCATGCTGCTGGGAGGACCTGCTTGACAGGGTCGGCCCATGTGTCAGAGTAGTGGAAGTCGAGCAGGAACTTTCCGCCGGCGTCCTTTATTCTCTTTCCCAGTCTTGTCACATAGTCTATATCCTGGCAAACGCCCGTGATGCCCGTACCTTCCTCCTTTGGATTGACGAAAAGTCTCACTCTGAATGTGTTCCATCCGCATTCTGTCTTCAGCCATGTGATGAGGTCTGGGATAACATTCCCCTCAGTGTCGAGATATTTTGTCTCGCTTTTCTCGTATTGTGGCAGCATGGATATGTCGCCTCCGACATAGTGGCCGTTCTGTGCTTTCGCGCTCATTGTCGCTATTAGCAGGCACAAAGCCATTGATAATATTCTCATAGTAGTTTCCGCTTGTTTGTATTATTCATGTCAGGTGCTGGCCACCATCACGCCCCTTTCACTTGTTTCTTTTCCGTGAGTGGGTGAGTGTGGTGTCCAGCGCCTTTTGTCTTATCTTACTATAATTTTCTTTCCGTCCTTGATATACAGGCCAGGCTTCAGGTTCTGTGTGCCGTAGCCTTCCATCTGTCCGCTGATGCTGTAGACCTTGCTGTTGGCGTTGTCCGCCTCGCTGTTTATCTCTGTTATGCCAGTCGTGTGCTGCTCAGTGACATCCTTTATGATGTTCTTGCTGCCGCTCTTGTCTGCGCTCACCTCCAGGTATCTGTCTGTCTCGATATCCTCGAAGTCGACAGTCTGTGGTGTGCCGGAGCCTGATGACAGCACGATGTTTATCGGGTGATTGGCCTTTGTGACATTATAAGTCTGGTAGAACCAGTTTATTCCGTCAATGCTCTTTGTCTGAGTGATTTTGTCGCCCGGCCATGTCTTCTTTGTACAAAGGTTGGAGCCGTCAGTGTCGCTCCATACCCAGAAGTTCACCGACCCGCTTGTCCATCCAGTCGGCAGGCTTGTTTTGACGTAGATGGTAGCCTGACGGTCGTCGAACGGCTCTTCCGGTTCCGGCACGTCTTCAGCTGCGATGCGGTCGATGATTGCTGGCCATCCGCTTGTATCGACCTTTCCGTTGACGTAGAAGACATATCCGTCGCCTTCGCAGAGTTTAGTGAAAGTTGCTGCGGGAGTGTATTTGCTGACATTGGAACCTACTACTGTAAGTAGGACTTTTTTATTGTCACTGCCTCCGTAGGTATAGAAGGCAACATAATCGCGGTCTGATGTGTTCAGAAATGTGTATGTACTTTTGTTTGTGATGCCCACGAGTTTGCGCACCTCAATCATCTTCTTGATGTCGTTCTTGTAGTCGAGCCAGTGCTTCAGGAAGACGCAGGGCGTGCCCGGCATGGCGAGCATGAAAGCGTTGCATGCCAGAATGTTCGTCAGGATAGGTTCTGAACCTGTTGAGGAAGAGCTGCGCCACTGTGTGTCGTGGTTTTCTACGAAGGTTATTGCGTATCGGTTGTAATTGTCTCCGCTCTGTATGATGTGTTCGTTGTTCGTGCGGAGTATTGTCCAGTTCTTTTGCTTTATGGCATCGGCGAAACGGTAGTGCAGCTGGAAGTCGAAGCCAGCCGACTGTATTATGCCATTGTATTTAGTGGAGTTGATCCAGTTCTTTGTCTCGCTTGCAGAGCTCCAGTGCTCACCCACGCTGTATTTCACGCCGGCATGTACGTTGTATTCGCCTACATAACTTCCGGCAAAGCCTTTCACCATGTCGTATCTGAAGCCGGTATATCCGAGGTCATCGACAAGATATTTGACGTAAGCCTTGATACATTTGTTCACGTTGGCAGACCTGTGGTCGAGGTCGCGCATACCACTCCAGTCCTCATATCCGTCTTTGTTGTTTGACAACTTGTATCCGTTCGCGTCGGCCCACTTCTTTGTCGCTCCGCCGTCGTCATCAGAGCAGATGTCTGTAGATTGCATCTGATACGTCACACCGTTGTATGTCTCGGCTGGGAAGTCCACCCAGTTGGTCATTGTCCCACGGTGGTTGACGACGACATCGGCTATTGTGCCGATGCCATTGGCATTGAAAGTCTTTATGAGAGAGCGCAGCTCGGCCTCTGTACCGAATGACGAGTTCTGGTTCCAGTAGTAGAGAGGGTTATATCCCATTGACTTCCCGTCGCCACAGTTTCCTGACTGTGGGAGCCATACGAGCGAGAAATAGTTGCCCAGTTCGGCAGCTTGTTTCTCGAGTGTTGTCCACTTTGTCTCTTTGAAAGAGTCCCAGTAGAATCCCTGCAGCATTACGCCGCTATATTTTTCTGGCCATCCCTGGGCGTTGGCAGATAACACTCCTAACACGAGTGATATCGTGAGATACAGTTTCTTCATTATTCTTTTGTCTTAGTTTTTCGGTTATAGTCAGGTCGGGCATGTCTGTCCGTTCTGTGTGCAAAAGTAATCAATTTTTATCCTATATCAAAGCACAATGGCGCATGATGTGCAATATTTGTTGTGCAAACGATTGCACAACCGTTTCCGTTTCCTGTTCTCTGATGTCTTTTTTTCGTATGTCTGAGGGCGTTATGGCGATAGGATTCTCCTCCTCTCCGCATGATGTGAGGATGATGTGTGAGGGCTGTCAGCGGCCTGTCAGCGGCCTGGCAGGTCTTACGTCTGAGTATGTGATATGCTGTGGAGGGTGATGTGATATGCCGTGGACAGTGTCTTATGGCGTGTGGCATGATGCTGACAGAAACAACGTGGCGCAGCATGCCCCGGCACAGGATATCGTTCCTGCCGTGTTGTCATGCTACGCCACGATGGTCGTGTATTATATATAATGTGTTGTCTCTAATAGAGTTTCCTTCGTCAGTTGAGCCTTCGGCCTTCTTCCTCGTCTCTCGGGATAGCTGGAGCAAGCTCCGCTCTCCTCTCGCTCGTCTTCGTCAGTTGTGCCTTCGGCCTTCTTCCTCGTCGCTCGGGATAGCCGGAGCAAGCTCCGCTCTCCTCTCACTCCTTCGTCAGTTGTGCCTTCGGCCTTCTTCCTCGTCTCTCGGGATAGCCGGAGCAAGCTCCGCTCTCCTCTCGCTCCTTCGTTAGTTGGCCATCTCAGACATGAATTTTATGCGCACGAGGCGTATCTCATCGTCAGAGAAGTCGCCGTCAAACTCATCGACAGCCTTGTCTATGTTGTCCGTGTCAGATGTGAGGAAATAGTCGTATATCTCCTCTACATTCTCCTCGTCGAGCACCTCGTCGATGAAGTAGTCTATATTCAGCTTTGTCCCGCTGTAGACTATTGTCTCCACCTCGGTAAGGAATTCAGAGAAGTCCATCTTCAGCTCGATGGCCAGGTCGTCGAGAGGTATGCGCTTGTCGATGCTCTGTATTATCTTCACTTTCCACATTGACTTCTTTGGTACGGTGCGCACTCTCAGCTCAGCCGGTCTCTCTATCTCGTTCTCCTCACAGTAAGCCTTTATCAGCTGGCAGAAAGATTTCCCGAACTTGCGTGCCTTTCCAGCCCCGACGCCCTGTATCTGCTGCAACTCCTCGATGGTGACAGGATATGTCGTTGCCATCTGCTCGAGCGATGCGTCCATGAAGACCACGTATGGAGGCACATGGTGTTTCTTCGCCACTTTGAGTCTCTCGTCGTGGAGCATCTTCTGCAGGACGGGGTCGAGAGCCGCTGTCCCCTCGTTCACTTCTGTCTCTCCGAAGTTGTGGAAGTCAGTATCCTTGACGACAGGGAATGGCTGTGGGTCTTTCAGGTATCTCTTTCCTGCCGCTGTCACCTTCAGCAGTCCGTAGCTCTCAACATCCTTACGTATGAAACCAGCCAGCATGGCGTGGCGTATGACGGGGTTCCAGAGCTTGTCGTCCATATCCTCTCCTGAGCCGAACTCCTCAAGCGTGTCGTGGTGGTGGGATACGATATCGTCGGTCCCGCGTCCCTTCACGAAGTCTATGACATACTGTGTGCGGAAGTTCTCCTTGATGGCGAGTATGGCATTCAGCACTACTACGAGCGCCTCACGTCCCTCAACCTTCTCCTTCGGGTGCAGGCAGTTGTCACAGTTCTGGCAGTTATCCTTCTTGTATTCCTCGCCGAAGTAGTGGAGCAGCAGCTTTCTGCGGCATACCGACGACTCGGCGTAGGCTGCTGTCTCCTGCAGCAGCTGCCGTCCGATGTCCTGCTCTGCCACTGGTTTCCCCTCCATGAACTTCTCCAGCTTCTGCAGGTCCTTGTATGTGTAGAAGGCTATGCATACGCCCTCGCCTCCGTCGCGTCCTGCGCGCCCGGTCTCCTGGTAGTATCCCTCAAGCGATTTTGGTATGTCATAGTGTATGACGAACCTCACGTCGGGCTTGTCGATGCCCATACCGAAGGCTATTGTCGCCACGATGATATCCACTTCCTCCATGAGGAAACGGTCCTGTGTCTCGTTGCGGGTCACAGTGTCCAGTCCGGCGTGGTATGCCTCCGCGCGTATGTCGTTTGTCTTGAGAATGGCTGTCAGCTCCTCGACCTTCTTCCTCGACAGGCAGTATATTATGCCGCTTTTGCCCTTGTTCTGGCGTATGAAGCGTATTATCTGCTTGTCTATGTCGTTAGTCTTGGGCCTCACCTCGTAGTAGAGGTTGGGGCGGTTGAATGAGCTGCGGAACTCGCAGGCGTCTGTTATGCCGAGCGATTTCTTTATGTCCATCCTCACCTTGTCTGTCGCTGTTGCCGTCAGGGCTATCACGGGCGCCTGGCCTATCTCGTTTATTATAGGCCTTATGCGGCGGTACTCGGGTCTGAAGTCGTGTCCCCATTCTGAGATGCAGTGTGCCTCGTCGACAGCGTAGAAGGATATCTTCACGTTCGACGATTTGAGGAAGTCGACGTTATCATCCTTCGTCAGCGACTCTGGTGCGACATAGAGGAGCTTTGTCCTTCCGGCTATGACATCGCGTTTCACCTGGTCTATGGCGCCCTTGTTGAGCGACGAGTTGAGGTAGTGGGCCAGTCCTGTCTCCTCCGTTATGCCGTTTATGACATCAACCTGGTTCTTCATGAGTGCGATAAGGGGTGATATCACTATTGCCATGCCATCCATGATGAGCGCCGGGAGCTGGTAGCAGAGGCTCTTGCCTCCTCCCGTGGGCATCAGCACGAATATGTCATTGCCGTCCATGAGAGAGCGTATGACACGCTCCTGATCCCCTTTGAACTTGTCGAATCCAAAGTACTGTTTCAGTTTTTCTGTCAGGTTGATATCCATAGCTGTTTGGGTTGGGTGGGGTTGGTTGGTTTGTTCTCCTTCCGGGGATGGCTGTAGGGCTGTCAACTGTTGTATTGCGATGTTGGCTTTTCCCCTGCAGCCATCGCTTTTTGTCTCCGTTTTTCCGGGCAGACGCTCTTATGGGGTGTTCTCTCAGAAGTGTGCCTTCTCTATCTGCTTTTTGGCATAGTCGAGAGTCACGTTGAATGTCTTTGTGCGCTTTGAGGGCAGCTCGAACATGGCATCGTTCATGACAGCCTCGACGATAGAGCGCAGTCCGCGTGCGCCGAGCTTGTACTCGACAGCCTTGTCGACGATATACTCGAGGGCCTCTTCGCTGAACAGGAGGTTCACACCGTCCATCTTCATCAGTTTCTCGTACTGCTTCACGATAGAGTTCTTAGGCTCTATGAGGATACGGCGCAGTGCGGGGCGGTCGAGTGGGTGGAGGAATGTCAGCACCGGGAGGCGCCCGATTATCTCCGGTATGAGTCCGAATGACTTCAGGTCTTGTGGGACGATATACTGCATGATGTCCTCGCGGTCGATGTTCTTGTTGTTCTCGACAGAGTTGAATCCTACGACATGGGTGTTCAGTCGTTGCGCTATCTTCCTCTCTATGCCGTCGAACGCTCCGCCGCAGACAAAGAGTATGTTGCGTGTGTCGACGTGTATATAGTCCTGGTCGGGGTGTTTTCGCCCGCCTTTTGGTGGGACATTTACTGTCGTTCCCTCAAGCAGTTTCAGCAGTCCCTGCTGCACGCCCTCGCCCGACACGTCGCGTGTGATGCTCGGGTTGTCGCTCTTGCGTGCTATCTTGTCTATCTCGTCGATGAAGACTATTCCCCTCTGTGCTGCCTCAAGGTTATAGTCGGCCACCTGCAGCAGGCGTGAGAGGATGCTCTCGACATCCTCACCGACATATCCCGCCTCAGTGAACACTGTCGCGTCGACTATCGTGAAGGGCACATTAAGCAGCTTTGCTATCGTGCGTGCGAGGAGAGTCTTGCCTGTTCCGGTAGAGCCTACCATGATGACGTTTGACTTCTCTATCTCCACTCCGTCGTCTGTGGCAGGCTGTTGCAGCCTTTTGTAATGGTTGTAGACAGCGACGGCGAGGAATCGTTTTGCCTCGTCCTGCCCTATGACATACTGGTCGAGATGTTTCTTTATCTCAAGAGGCTTGGGCACCTTCTTCATCTCGAAAGGCTTGTCTGTGACACTGTTGTTGGCTTTCGCTGCCAGGTCGTCGGATGTCAAGCCCATTGTCTCGTCAAGTATCTTGTATGCCTGGCGCACACAGTCAGAGCATATATATCCGTCCATGCCTGTCAGGAGCACCGGTACTTCCTCGTCTGTCCTACCGCAGAAGCTGCAGCGGTTCTTTTTCTTTACCATTTATTCTTCTTTCTTTCGTCTTCTTTTGGTTGTTGCCTGTCTTTCCAATTGGTGCCAGGCGTTCTGTCGCCTTGTCGCCCTTGTGCGCCTCACATCATATGCAGGCGGTGCGAGGGTTGGTTGGATGTTCTGCACGCCTGCCTATTATATATTAATGTGTGGCAGGGGCTACGGCACCTCTTATTTCTTCTCGTAGACTGTGTCTATCATGCCATACTCCTTTGCCTCGGCTGCTGTCATCCAGTAGTTGCGGTCGGCGTCGGCCCATACCTTGTCGAAGTCGGTGTGTGAGTGGCGTGCTATGATGTCGTAGAGCTCCTTCTTGAACTTCATTATCTCGCGGGCCTCTATCTCTATATCCGACGCCTGTCCCTGCACTCCGCCGAGCGGCTGGTGAATCATCACGCGGCTGTGGGGTAGGGCGGAGCGTTTCCCCTCCTGTCCTGCCACGAGGAGCACGGCGCCCATAGAGGCTGCCATGCCTGTGCATATCGTGGCCACGTCAGACTGTATGAACTGCATCGTGTCGTATATCCCGAGGCCTGCTGTCACGCTTCCGCCTGGCGAGTTGATGTATATGGAGATATCCTTGCCAGGGTCGCACGAGTCGAGGTATAGCAGCTGTGCCTGTAGTGTGTTGGCTGTATAGTCGTCAATCTGTGTCCCGAGGAATATGATGCGGTCCATCATGAGGCGTGAGAATACGTCCATCTGTGTCACATTGAGCTGTCGCTCCTCAAGGATATAGGGGTTGAGGTATTGGCTTTGGAGATTGAAAGCCGCACGGCTCTGATAGCGCATGACATCGTCGAGGGCCATGCCGTTCATGCCCAGATGTCCTGTTGCGAATTTTCTGAAATCGTTGTTCATATATTGTTTTACTGTTTTTCCTTTATGGTGTCAGTTGTTGTCCAGCAGCTCCTCCCGGAGGCTCAGCGTCCCCTCTTGTTATGCTCAGTAGCTTCTCTTGGTGGCTCAGTGTCCCCTATTGTTATGCTCAGCTGCTTCTCTTGGTGGCTCAGTGCCCCCTCTTGTTATGCTCGGCTGCTTCTCTTGGTGGCTCAGCTGTTCCCTATTGTTATGCTCAGCTGCTTCTCTTGGTGGCTCAACTGTTCCTCCCGTTATGCTTGGCGGCTGGTAGCCTCACCCACCATATAGAAGAAAAGAGGTGGTTTCTTGATGTCGTGCATCATGCAATGTACGTACAAAGTTACATAATTTTCCGTAATTATTCACTTTGGCGAATGAATTTTTTTGCTAAAAATATTTAATTCTTTTGTTTCTCTTGCTGTCCCTGTGCTTTTAGTATGAGAGTCCAGGATATTATCCTTATATAATATGCCCCTCCATTCAGTATATAATATGCCCCTCTATTCAGCATATAATATACCCCTCTATTCAGCCATTCCTCCCTACGCCTCCCCATTCAGTCTTATTCCGTTTTTCCTTCCCCCGCCCCTCCTTCTCCTGCCCTCCTTCTCCCGCTCCTCCTTCTCTCGCCCTCCTTCTCCTGCCCTCTTTCTCTCGCCCCTCCTATTCCAGCTAGTCCGTCACCTCCCCTGTCCGCCCCTCCGCCATCCCCTTGTCCCCCGTTCAGTGGGCGTCAGCCCTCTGCTTTTCCCCTCCATCCCTCGTTCCCGTTCCCTCCATCCGCATCATGATAATATGCAGGAAAATAAACATAATACTATCATAAGCATGAAATAATAACTCAAAGACACAGTAATTACAATATAAAGACTCAGTAACTACACAGT
>SAMEA3663208__coassemble_118_pt1 | contig 40761 bp, 34 predicted proteins | sample SAMEA3663208__metabat2_high_PE_004 | metagenome-assembled genome bin SAMEA3663208 (sample SAMEA3663208) | pig gut metagenome | biome: pig gut; feature: pig-associated habitat; material: faeces | place: China | collected 2013
GGGGGTGTGTGGGTTAATGGGATAGGTGTGTGGGGGGGTGAGAGTTGTGGCTGATGTGTCAGTGTCAGATGGTCTTGAGCTTCTGGTATAGTTGTTCTCCGCAGAGCGAGCGCTCGATAATCTTCCCGTCGCGCACGATGATGACGATGCCGGTTCTTGTCATCGCGAGTGCCTGTGCTGCAGGAGTCTCGACCATCTTCCCGTCGCATATTATCGTATACTCTTTCGTTTCCTGGCTCATGATGTTCTTCAGCTGGCTCACGGCAGGGTCGAACGATATGCCTATGATAGTCCACGCGGCGTTCTCCTCCTTCTTCACTCCGTTTATTCTCCTCATCTGGTTGAGGCTCTCATAGTCCCATGTGGCGAATGATGTCAGTATGACGGTCCCTTTCCGCAGTGTCTTCCCGTCAACCTTGTTGCCGTTCATATCCGTCATGTCGATATTGGGCAGTGTCTCTCCGTCGGATACTTTGGAGAGCTCTGTCACACGGCTTGTGAAGACCTCGGCCGCAGCGTCGTCCTTCCTCGCGGCCTTTATGCGGCTTATGAGGGGCATCACATCGGCTGCCCGTGTGTTGTCGTTGACGAGGTACCGCCCTACGAGGTACATGGCGACAGGCGAGGCGGGATTCTCCTCGACGAGTCTCTTTATCTCGGCTACGGGTATCTCGCCTTTCGTCTTCTGTGCTATCGCCTTCCTGAAGGTGTTCATGAGCTTGTTGTTGTCGCCGCCCTTCACTTCGAGTTCCTTCAGGTTCTGTGCGTCTCCCTTTATGGTGTAGCCATTGCCCGGCTTCACGAAGACAGGAATCTCCTGTCCTCCCGCCATGAGGATGACGACAGTCCCTTCTCTCTCGCACTCAGTGGAGAAGTTGAACCTTCCGCCCGCGACATCTATCGTGTCGACACCAGTTGTTGCGCCGTCGGGGCTATAAACGAGAAACTCACCCTGGTTCAGGTTGAGCAAGCGTCCGTCAATGGCGATATGTTTACCGTCGGGACCGCAGGCAACGAGTACCAGGGTGAGGAGTATGAGTGTGTATCTCATCAAAGTTTCTTTTCTTCGGAATGATTATGTTCCTTGCCTTATGCAGGCTGTGTTGTCGGGGAGACGCCATCTGGGCCATGGTTCCCATGCGCGCTATGGCAGTCTCCCTGACAGCGGTGTGCTGTGAGTCTTACTTCACCTTGCTGAACTCGAGGTCGTCCTCAGCGTAGTAAGCGAGCTTGCTGTTCTTTGCTATGGCGTCCTTGAGGTATGTGTTTGCAGCGTAGCTGTTGCCCTGGCGTGCTGACATGATGGCGCGGAGATAGTCTGTTATGCCGTCGCCGTTCTTCATGTTCTTGAATATGACGCGTGCGCTCTCATAGTCTTTGTTGAGAATCTGTGCGAGGGCTGCCATGTTGTTTGTCTGTCCCTTGAGGTTCTCGGCAGCTGCCTTGTAGTCGCCCTTGGCTATGTTGAATGTGCCGAGAGCGTATCCGTAGTCGTTGCATCCGATAGCCTGTGAGATGAACTCCTGTGCCTTTGTCAGGCTGCCGGCCTTGAGGGCCATGAGGGCCTGGTTGGCCTTTGTCTCTCCTGCCTTAGGGTTGATGGCGAGGGCTTTGTTGATATACTCCTGGGCTGTGTTTGTGTCGCCCTTCTTGAGAGCCTGCACAGCGAGGTTGTTGAATGCGCGGTAGTCGTTAGGGTATATCTTGGCTGTCTTCTTGTATATCTCTGTGGCCTTGTTGTCGTCAACACCGTCGAGAGTGGCGGCATAGAGCAGCTCGTCGACACTGAGACGCTCTGGCTCGTCCTTGTACTGCTGCTGTATCTCCTCGTCGCTGCGTCCTATTGTCTCGTAGTTGATGATGAGGCGTGAGCGGCGCAGCTCAGGCAGGATACCGTCGGCAAGCTCACGGAATCCGGCGCTCATGTTGCGTATCTGCTGCTCTCTCTCCTCTGGGTCCTGGTACATTGAGAGGACACGCAGGATGACATCCTTGTCCTGGATGTTAGAGGCTGCCACAAGCTGCTGGAATCCCTCCCAGTCCTGTGCTGTGTACTGTCCTCCGACAGTTGTGTTGACCTTCATCTTCTTCAGCTGGTCCTTGACATACTTCTCAGAGACATTCTGGCGCTTCTGTGCGAGCTTGTCGTTGAATGTCTCTCCACCGTCAGGCGATGCGTATGCCTTCACCTCCACGTTGTTGAGAGCGTAGGCGGCTTTCTCGTTGTTTATCGTGCGTATCATGTTGAGGAAGTCCTTCACAGTGGCATTCTTCAGCTCGCCCTGGCGCAGCTGTGCCTGGTTGATGAGGAACTTCACGTTGGCCTCCTGGCGCTGTATTCTGACACGCTGGAATGTGTCAGGCGCAATGCATCCGCCGTTCTGTGCCATGGCGAGGCGGTAGAGCTCTGATGTAGCTACGATGCCGTTGGCCACCTTCACTGCTGGCACCTCGACAGTCTTGTTGCCCACCTTTGCGTTGAATGTGAGCCAGAGGTCGCTCTTGTGGTATGTGTCGCTGTATGGGAACTCAGCCTTCATGGCATAGTGTCCGCCGAGGAGGTAGCTGATGGTCTGGTTGTTGCCCATCACCTTCTCGCCCTGGAATGTCGCTGGCATGCTGCGAAGAACAGAACCGTCGGCAGCGCGGAGCTCTGGTGTCACAGTGACAACAGCCTTCTTCTTCATGTATTTCTCTGGGAAATTACCATTGATAGTTACAGGGACATAACCTCCCTGTGTCTCCATTGGGTTTGGGGTGACGTTGAAATTGTCAGCTGACAATGCTCCGAGTTTTCCCGAGCATGATGTCATGGCGAGCAACGCTGTTGCTGCCGTAAGGGTGATGATGGTTTTCTTAAGCATATTTATAAATGGTGTTTACTTGATGTTTCATGTATTGTTCTACGTTCGTCTGCCGGTTCTCCCCGTGGGCCATCCGGGCCATCCGGGTCATCCGGATCATCCGGATCTTCCGGTTCTTCCGGATCTTCCGGTTCTTCCAGGTCATCCGGGTCATCTGGTTCTTCCGGGTCATCCGGACCATGCTACGGGCTGCTATATGGCATGAAAAAAGGGGCTGAGGCATATAGTCTTGTCATACCCCGCCATAGGGGCGACAGTCACTTATACACATCAACCCCAAGCATTGTACCGCGAGTGGGACTCGAACCCACACGGCCGTTTCGGGCCAGGAGATTTTAAGTCTCCAGTGTCTACCATTCCACCATCGCGGCACATAGTATGATGCAAAGTTACACCTTTTTATTCATATGTGGTCCTATGGTGGTATATTCTTAACTTTTTTTATTATCTTCAAGGCAAAATCCACAGCAGGATAGGCGACACACGCCAATCATCACCCCCGATGATGCGCCGTCAGGTGCATCACTCTGGCACTTTAAGCCCCATTTGCCTGGCGCCTCGTTTTCTGGGCTGGTAAGGGCTTGATACTTACGGCGTTATGATTCGGTGCCGATGGCCTCGCCATACAGTGTCTGTAGGCTCCTCATCCAGTGTCTGTGGCGTGCCCATATGGTACAGATGATAAATCCTCCTCCTCACGCTGCCTTCAGACCGGTGGCGATGGGGGTGCTCTTGCCGGCTGGTTCATAGCCGCTGGTGCCCCTCTTCCCTGCTGTCCGGCCGTACAGTCCGGCGGTTATCCCATTGCCCACGCTGGCCCCCTCAGTAGTGTCCGACTGCCATACCATGGTCCACGCTGGCGCCCCTCTGTAGTGTCCGGCAGTCACCCCATTGCCCACGCTGGCAGCCACATCCCCGGGGCGGGATTCTATGGCGGAGTCATCCCTCTACCCCTGCCGAGGCCATGCTATTTCCTGTCCCTCCCGAAGATGTTGTCCTTCGCAGATACCTGTGTCGGCGTGCCGGCCTTCCCGCCTATGAAGCATTGGCCTGTGTGTATATCCCTGACATTCTCGAAGCTTATGGCGTTCTTCGCCTGCCCCACCTCTATGTTGTCGAGGTGGACGTTCCTCACGGGCTTCTCCTTTGTCCCTTGCAGCACGAGGGCGGCGGCAGAGGCGCTCTTGCATGTCAGTCCGTCGATGTATATATCCTCAATTGTCGAGAAATGGTTGTTGTCGAGCCCTTGTCCGGCATAGCGGCTTGTTATGTGGAGAAGGTCCTCCACCTCTCCGAAATGGCATTGGCTGACGTATATCCCCCTGACGAATCCGCCACGGTCGGGGTTTGTCTTTATGTACAGTCCGCGCTTGCAGTAGCCGGCATAGTCACAGTCCTCCACAATGACATTCCTCACTCCGGCCGACATCTCGCTGCCTATTACCACGGCGTGGAGACCCTTGAAGTGGCACCGCCGTATGACGATATTCTCCGAGGGCTTTGCTATGCGCCATCCGTCGTTGTCGCGTCCGCTCTTTATGGCTATATTGTCGTCGCCGTTGTCGAACGATATGTCCTCGATGAGGATATTGCGTGAGCACTCAGGGTCGATGCCGTCGTTGTTCACCAGCTTCGCGTCGTATCTCAGTCCGCGGCACACGATGTTCTCGCTCTCAAGGAGATGGACACACCAGAACGGCGAGTTGGTTATCTTCACACCCTGCAGTGTGACACGCTCGCAGCGGTACATCTGTATCAGCTGAGGCCTGAGCCAGAATCCCTCTCCGAATCGTCTCTGCTCCATGTCCGTCTCCTCGTGGTTCATCTTCCTGCTGAGAGCCTGCCCCTCGCTCTGGCGGCTCTTCCATGTGGCGAATGTCTCCATGGCGTTGCCGTCAATGGTTCCCTCGCCTGTTATGGCCACATCGTGCAGGTTGTAGCCGTATATCATGGGCGAGTAGTTGTAGATGAAAGTCCCCTCCCAGCTTGTCTTCACCATTGGGTAGTCGGCAGGGTCGGGCGAGAACTTCAGCGTGGCGCCTTTCATTAGCTCTATGGTGACATTGCTGGCCAGTGTGATAGGTCCCTTTATGAAGTATGTGCCGGCAGGCACGATGATTCTGACGCCCCGCTTCTCGGTGGCCTTGGCTATCGCCTTGGCGAATGCTTTGCGGCAGTCGCGCTTGCCGTCGCCCCTCGCTCCGCAGCGTGTTATGTCTATCGTGTATTCCGGGACAGCCGCCCCTGTGATATTGTTGAGGATGCTGTCGCGCAGAGCCTCCCGTTGCATGCGTATTGATGTCTGCTGGCATGGGACTGTGCTGCCCCCGCAGCATGCTGTCTGAGCGTGTGCTGAGCCGATGCTGAGCACAGCGATGATAATGGTGATAAGGGTTCGTGGTCTCATAGGTTATGGTTTAGGTTAATGGTTCAGTTGGCAGGTTGCTGGTTTCTGTTGGACAGGTTGCAGGGTTCTTCTTGGCAGGTTGCAGGGTTCTTCTTGGCTGGTCGTTGGTTTCTGTTGGGCAGGTGGCAGGGTTATTGTTGGGCAGGTCGCTGGTTTCTGTTGGCAGGTCGCTGGCAGGTTGTATGTATCTGCAAGGCAGGTATCTGGCAGGTTGCAGGTTTCTGCGTCTATCCTGTTGCTGAATAACATTATGTTCTCTCGCCTATTCTCGGACGATAATATTTATTCATGCCTATTGCGAAGGTATTAACATTTTCCGGAATAGCCATGATTAAGGATTCCTTTTTATGCTTTTATAACGATTTTATAGCCGATACATCATCCCCCGTTCATGCCGCCATGCTGACTGATGGGGCGTCCTGTCAGTAGATATCAGGCTCAGACCCTTATATAAACAGAAATATCGCCAGGGCAGCCTTGACAGCTGTCTGGCGATATCGGTTGTTGTTGGAAGCAGGCAGACGGGTGCCTGCTGTGATTTCCATTCCTGCTGCGGGATGGGCAGATGGGTGGCTGCTTGTGATTTCTGTTCCTGCTGCGAGGAGGGCAGATGGGTGGTTGCTTGTGATTCCCGTTCCTGCTGCGAGGGGGCAGAGGTGTGGCTGCTTGTGATTTCCATTCCTGCTGCGAGGAGGGCAGACGGGTGCATGTCTGTGATTCCCTCTCTGTCCTGAACTGTCGTGCCTGTGGGGGGAGGCATGGCTGGATTGCCTGAGAGGTTGTCGTTCATCCCTTCTGCCTGCATGAGCCTGAGGCAGAAGGCCTCTCTCATGAGCGGTTTATCTTATCGGAATCTGAATCAGCGAGACCCACTTCTCAGGGTCTTCCTGGTTCCATATGCCGTCAATGTAGCTTGTGCGTGGCTGTCCGGCTATCTCCATGCCGTTCTCGTCCATGTATCTGAAAGCCTCGGTGAATGTCTCGTAGAAACGCTCGTAAGGGCCTATATGCTTAACGCAGAGAGCTTTCGGCACAGCCTCAAGGCGCTTGAACTGGATGATGTCTGAGTCCTTCCCCATCTCCTCGACCTGCTCACAATACTCTATGTCGATATTCTCGGGGCGGTACTCGTGGTGCTCCACTGTGAAGCAGTAGCCGGGCTGTGGGCAGACACATCCAAGGCGTGACATCTCGGGGCCTATCTTCTCGACGCACAGTGAGCCGAGGGCGGCGTAGTTCTTGATGACCTCACGGTGTGAGGCGACGATAATCTCCGGCAATGTTTGAATCTGAAATTTCTCCATGTCTGTAATCCTGTTTTGCGAGTCCATCATGTCCTGCAGCCATCTCTTGCGCTTCTCGAGCAGTGCGAGCTGCTGGCAGCAGGTGTCAATCTTCTCCCTGAGGACACGAGGCGATGGTATGAGGCATCCGTCTTCCATCATCTCGAGAATCTCGTCGAGCGAGAATCCGAGCGACTTCAGCGAGCGTATCATGCTGACGCGCTGCATCTGCCCGACATCGTAGTGTCTGTATCCAGTCCACTCGTCTACCTCGGCAGGCTTTATAAGCCCCATCTTCTCGTAGTGTCTCAGTGTCTTCACTGTCACCTGGCAGAGCCTTGAGAACTCTTTAATCATTAATCTGTTCTTTCTTGTCATCGTACGATAGTGATTTGAATTCGACTGCAAAGTTAAGCCATGACCTTAGGGACGAGTCAAGAGATGGACATGGATTTAACATGGATTTAACATTTCGGAGGGGGTGTGGAGGCGCCATAGAGTACAATAATTTATATAAAGCCAAAAAGGGGGCGTGTCAGTTACTTTTGACACACCCTCCTTGTCGTGATGACCACACAACAATAATTGTGGTAGATTTTACGCTTAGCTCAGCTGTTTACGTTAATATGACTGTGTCGGAGTGTCATTAACATAAACTACTGACTTCGATGGTTTTGACACACAGTTGGTAATGAGATCCACACCCCATCCTATTACTCCGCCGATAAGGATATTCCCCCATGTCCATGAGTTCACCTTCTTTTCGAGTATGATATCCGGGTATTGTTTCTGCCCTGTGCTTACCTGGATTCTCTGTCCGTCTATCTTGTGTCTTTTCACCTTCACCCTGCATGGCAGCGTTACGTCACGATAAACATAGTTCTCCGTTGTAATTGTTACTGGGGTATTTGCAGGAATTGAATTACTTGCTACTGTTACTTTCGGGCTTCCACCATCGAAAAGAGTAGCACATGATGTCATGGAGCATACTACAAGAATGCCCATGATTGTACGACTTGTTTTTTTCATCAGTTGATAATTATAATAGGTTTATATGGAATTGTCTTAATGTTTGTTTAATACTCAAATGATTTGCCTTCTTTTATGCTTTCAATATCAACATATGAGGGTGCATGAAAATTTATATACTTTGGATTTCTAAACGCATAACGTCCTATTTTAACAATTGTGTTTGGGATGGTAATCTCTACGATAGATCTAAACTCGTTGAAACAATATGGGCTTATCTCTTTTATCCCCTCTTGTATTACAATTGTCCTTGCGTTATAGTTGTATCCATTCTTGTATGTGTTAATCTCCGTCACAGGATATACCATACCGTTGTACTCTACGGTTGATGGTATCGTTACATTGTCTGCGTCGACTTGAAATCCAGTTATAGTGACGTAGCCTTTCTTTGCCTTGCACTCAAAAACGATTCCATTGTAGTTTGTCTCAAAAGATTTGTCCAAAGGCGTTGGAGGGACAACAGAAGATGATTAGTTAGGAGAATAGTTCGCGGCATTAGCTCTTTCTACCTCTTGAGGAGGAGAATAGGCACTATGCTTTTTCCGTTTTTGAGGTTTTGTATTTACTTTCTTGTCGCTTTTCCGTTTTTCAGGCTTTATATGTTCTTGTTCTTCTTTTACACGCTTTTCAGGCTTGGCCTTTACTTGCTTCTTTCTCTTTACTTTTTCTCCTATTGCCTTCAAGCGGTTTATGAAAGATTTCTTTTCCCCACGACTGTTCCCATTAATGCTTGAACTTTCATGCGGCGTATTCACAGAACTATCATATCGCTGCATGTTCTGATTTGTTGACACAAGAGTTTCGGTAATTATTCTTGGTGCTGAAGACGAGAGTGTCACACTACCCTGAACATAGTTATATCCTTCAGCCGTGATAAGATACTTATGCTCTTCGTTTACAGGCAGTTCCAGTTCTATTTGTCCCTCATGCCCATAGCGAGGAACATTGTCTATCAATACCGTAGCATTGGCAGGAGAATATCTAAGGATTAATTTTTGAAGAGTTTTGGCATTCTCGCTGACGCTTCTGCCATTAAGGTCCTGAAGTACGAGTTCATATACCCTGTTTCCCTCCAAAGACTCTATTTGATAGTCACGGAACTTAACTTCTACAGGAAGATGATTCCGGAAATGAATCTTCATGGATTTCGACCCACTGCACATATATGCCCAATGTTCCACTCCTGATTTCTTCACTGGTTTTCCCATAGAGTATCCCTCTATTCTCTCCACCTCATCAACTACCTGTATCTTCACGAGAGCGCAAGGTTTCTTATTATAGTCGTTACGCTTGTCGGCAGCGGGAATATGGCTTGTAGTAAGCGACATGCTTTTCACCGTTAGATCCGCCTGTGCAAAGGAAATGGTGCTTAGCATGAAAGCAAAAAGTATAATATATAGTCTAATAAGTATTGGCATGTTAAAATGGTTGAATTCTGTAAAGGAGAGCCTTTAGTAACTTTGTATTAAAGCTACGAATGCCCGTCTCTTATTATATTTTTATTCTTGTTGGAACGGTTATGTCTTTATAAAAAATGAAAATTGCCTATTTTATGAGCTACATGATGTTATTAACCATAAACAGTTATTATAGTTGTTTCATTTTATCTACATTTTAAATCCAATATTTATATACGCAGAACGAAAGTTCCAACTTTTTGTTAGATTCAGCCTGTAGCCGAATAGAACAGGAAGTTGAGCATAGTAAGCACTATTCTCCACAACAATAGTGCCCTCCCAATAGTCACAAGACAATTTCCCTCCTTTCATTGCAAATTCGAGTGAGGGTATAAAAGATAAATTCCTGTTAAGAGGCACCTCCATTCCCACACCAATCTTTCCTACTATCCGACTTGAATTGTCACCTTCGTCATTTCCCCATTCTAAAGCAGAGAGTCCTGCACCAGCTTTCAGATTCCACATTACCTGACTATAAGCTCCCAAGGTTACGGCAATGAAACACACCAATAAAATAATTCTTTTCATTCTATTTCTATTCAAGTGAAGGTATTGTAAAATCCATAATATTTATAATCTCGTCTTCTGTGACGACATGCGACCCTATTCTGTCTGGTTGCCATGTGCGATAATGAATAACAGGGTCTTCTCCATCACGGAATTCCCATATCAGAAGGAGGTATCCGTCATCTTCGTAAGTGCTCGACTTCCAATGCTGATGAAGCGTCACACCATAATAGTTCGGATTATTTGGCGACCTCACGACCTTGACATCACTGAACGTTACCTTTATATATTTGTTACGCTGGAAGTTGGCTCTAAGGTTTTTAATATATTGCGGCTTGTTCTGTATAGTGTATTTTATCTTCTCTTTCATTATCGGCAAATCGCTTTTCTTGCTGTCCTGCATCTGTACAGTAGCCGTAATGATGATGGCGTCGTCACTGAAGACACGGTCAATTGATGCGATGTCCTTTTCATCATAGAAGCTTCGGTAATTCTCAACAAAACTGAGAATTGTTGTACGGCGCTCCATGTCAGTAATGTCAAGTCCACGCTCCATTATACGACCATAAACGGCATCACTAGCTGCCATTGAGACGTTAGCTATCTGCCCCTCTTTGGTCAGTCTTACAGTCAAAGCCCTCTCCGGCTCGTCGGTATATCCTTCTATCATTGGGTTTACCTGCACGTAGATATTTCTGATGACATATCCTTCAGCAGATGTTAGGCACCGCTCAACAATCTGGTTATCCTCACAGAGGAAATGGAAATTCTCCCACAGTGCTCTGAACGAGTGCTTCCCGCTCAATGCCATATCTATGGTTTCCAATCTCAGAGGACTCTCCTGGGCACACGCACGGTTTATCTCATTGAGAAGGTCTGTGATGGCATTTTCCATTCTATGCTTAATTCTCTGGTCTTCTATGCCGTCAGAGATACGGAATGATATACTCTGTGCGAGAAGCTGGAGGGATAAGCAAGAGAATATAATCAAATATGCAATTCTTTTCATTTCAATGTCATTTTATTTTCTAATATACCATATTACTGCTGTCATCTCGCGAGGATAATTGTCAAGAGAGTCATCCATTCCGCTCAGAAGGTCTGTACGAACCCCAGGAGATTTCTCCGCGGAGAGAACAGTAATAATCTGCTGGCTTTGGGTATCAAAGAGTATGAGGTCAAAAGAGCTGTATTCTTCAACTTCTTTCAGGCTTCCGAATTGCAGCACCTCTCCATTTGCCTGTAGAGCACGCAGAAGCTTATATGCGTTCTTGAAAGTCTCCACTTCTTTGATACGCAGCACGAATCCTTCGGCAATGAATCTTTTGGGCTCTGTCAAGGTTGCCGGAGTCCTATCCTTCACTACCGGTCCCTGTGTCTCAATGTCCGAAATGTTCTGCCGCGGCGTCCTTGTGGCATACGATTTCTTCATATACGCCAGATATTGTTTCGCATTACCACGGTCAACGACTAAATATTCAATGTGCCCCTCCAATTCTTCAATAGAGAACATATCCGCTTCATCACGCTCATAATTTATCTCCTGAAGGAGGAACTTCGTGGCATAATGCTTGGCTGTATCTCCTTGAAAATGGGCAAACTGATACCAGTAGTACTCATCGTTATTACTCTTGATGGCATTTATACGTTGCAAGATTGAACTCTTGCTCTGGGCTGTCACGCTTGCTGTTCCTGTCATTGCAAGGAGGAAAAATAATAGTATTCTTATCATGGCAGTTTGAATTTTGCGCCCGATTTCTTTGTCGGTTCTTTTCCGAATAGTTTCGACTTCTCCAAAGGCGGGATATAGAGGTACATGTCCGCCTTTACCAATGGATGCTCTTCCTTGAATTGGCTGATATCCATGTTGAGACTGATGAGATGGTTATATCCTTTTGGCAGATTGCTTGCGAACATCATGCCATGGATATTCCCCTTACGCTCTGTGTCACATGCAAAATACATGTCACACCCTTTCTCTTTCAGAAATGTCCTCAACATACTCATAGGAATATTTACTTTCTGATTATGATAGTCGCTCAGATGTATTGTCATATCCATCACTGCATCTGGAACAGACTCATCCTCACACATCATATAGTTGGCAAGCGTCTCTGTAGGATATTCTGTAGAATTCACAACCACAGGCAATACACTCTCCATCCTCAATGTTGTGGGAGAATTGTGTATGATGGTATCTACTGTCTCGCATACCGTGGTGAGCTGGTAATATACATTTTGATTCAGCCATGTCATGATATACGACTTCCCAGGTATGACGAAAAGGCCCTCCACACCATAGAGGCTAAGGTCATCCTCACTGACCACTGACACCACCTTTCGTTCTGCAACTCCCTTGTATTCTGTAAGTTCCTTTACGAAATACCTCTCCATATTGCGGCGTGTATCGTTGTTCAGTAATTCGTATTCAATAGGTATTCCTATACAGGCGATCACTTTCTCTTCCTGCTGCCACGTGATGACATAGAGCTTGTCTTCCATATTCTCTATAGAGCAGGAAGACTCCAAAAGATCTTGCGAGAGAAGCGTTTCCCAGTTTCCTTTCTTGAATATCACCTTCGACAGATATAACTGGTTAGGATTAATCTTGTATTTCCAGTTTAATACGGCAAACTCCAAGAAATCATATACAGGCGACGGCTGTAATGTACGCATCATGTCATTGAAGAGCGGAATGCCGATATGCTCAACACATCCTTGACGGTCTGTGCGAAGACAAACTCTCCGGCCGTCTTTTGCCGTTACCTCAACAGGCTGGTTGTGTTCCAGAGTGTCAGGCGGGTACTGTATTCCCAGTATCTCGGCTGCCTTTCGCAGTCTTTCGGCCTTGAAGGTTTGGGCTTGCATGTTTTCCCATGCAAGGATAAAGGAAGCAGCGATTATTATACGTGTTAAGAAAGTCATTTATGGTGCGCTTACTTTAAGTTTCATTCCTTGGCTTATGGTCATGGTCCTCAAATCGTTCCATTGCACGATATTCTTGACAGTAATATTATAGCGACGGGCAATGTCTGTTATTGTTTCACCTCTTTGAACGACATGAATCCTTGATTGCTGAGGTGATATTCCTATAGTTGCCTCTCCTCCGTTATTCCCATATTTGAATTTCCATATCTGGTAGTGTCCGTCTCTGCCTCCACGGTCGCTGGTAAAGTAAATGCTTCCGTCGTTTGCCCAGAACGGCTCACCATCATACGATTTGTTCATAGTAAGCTGTTCTGGTCTGTTGCCAGAAACAGGGATGACATATATATCATCATCACCTTTCTCCGGCTTCTTCCACTGGAAGACAATCTTCCTGCCATCGGGACTAAAATGAGGATGCCAAACATTTCCGTTTCCAGGATCAGTAAGCTGCATCTGATTGCTGCCATTGGAGTTCATGACGCAGAGGTAGGTATTGTATGTAGAGCTGGCATATCTTACGAAAACAATCTTGCTGCCATCAGGAGAAAAAGAAGGATGGCGTCCCAGACCGAGCATTATGTCCTCGTTGGTATTGATATTCTTTATCCAGATCTGAGTATCCTTGTTGTTGGCACCACGGCTTTTTTTCTCATAAACGAGAAGACGTCCATCGTTGCTGATACAAGGATAATGCTCTTCCTGGCCCGGAGTGTTCGTTATCTGGGTCAAAGCTCCACCAGATGTTGCGTTCGTCATATATATGTCGCTGACGGAGTTACCCTGTGGCTTCCCGTCGAAGTAAACTTGGTTAGTCTTTTCACAGTATGACGGGGAGGAGTGGCGGTTGTTTCCGCCAGTTATCTCATACATGGAACCATCGGTGATACTGTTTTTTCGATATATATTTGAGTAACCTGTTTGGCTGTCTGTAACTATATAGAATAGATTCCTCCCGTTGTTTCCTCCGTTCGGATAGTCGCAGTTATAGTTTGTCTCATGCACCTTTGTCAATGCAGTGAGATTCTCGCCAGGAGCATAGACCACATGGGTTATCACAACAGGTGCTGGTGGAGGCAATTGTTTTGATGATGAACAAGATGCCAAGACCAGTGGAGTTAAGGTCCAGAAAAAAAATTCTTTTGTCTTCATAAAATATCATTTAATGGGTTGTAATGTTTGAATGAATGACGTAAGAACATAAAAAAAGCGTGGAACATCCCCGTTGTCCATCCCACGCATCGAGGCTCTATCACTGCCTTTTCCTGTTGAACAGACAACGTTAGAGCCCACGCCGATATGAAGAATCAGAACCAGGAGAGAGAAAAAATGGGTACAATACACCCATGAAGGCACACAATATGCCTCTGCGGTCTCTTCTGGAATGATATAATCACACCTGGGGCATCTACCGTTGACTATGCTCATGACAGGATTATGAAACTTGCTAGATTTCGATGCGTCAAGAACACAGCGTCGAGTAAACGCCTTTAATATGTCTTGGACTATATAGATTGGGGCTTATCCCCACAATAACAAGCACAGCTTCAGCAGGAATCGCTAATTCCATCGGCTGTACTATCTACCCTCTTACCCGTCCCGCTTCATGTGGTTTGTCTTACGACAGCACCACACTCTGCACGGCGTAGGCTTTCACTGTGCTGCCAACAGGTTGATAGATAGATTGGCAACATGTGATTCTGGATTACTATAGTCCGATGGCAAAGTTATAAATAATTATTGAAAGTACAAATATAAAACAAGAAAAAATACGGAAAAAAGTTAAACTATAGAAATATAGGGGATTGTATCCAAAAAGTTTACTGGACAGTAATGAGAAATAAAAACTGCTTCATCAGTGCCAAACAAATACCGAATCGCAACAATCATAGGATAAAGATCCTTATGCCTGAAATGGGCAGGGAGGGGATGGTCCTATTATTGTGGCGATTCGGTATTTGCTGTTGGTGTGTGGGGGGGGTGGCAGGGAGATGTCTTCGGTATCTTCCTTTAGGGTTGGGGAGAGTTGAGAGGGGGTAGGGGAGTGTGGCAATATGATGTCCCCACCAACAGGGGGGATGCTGGCGGGGACATGGAGAGGAGTAACTTTCATAGGGGTGGGCTGTCAGAGATGGACTGTCATAGGGGTTGGCTATCAGCGGCGGGCGATACGCTTCTTCCCGCCGGAGATGTATACTGTGCCGGCACGTGGCGATGTGATGCGACGGCCGTCAATGGTGTACTGCGCCTGCCCCTTTGTGGCAGAAGGCTGGAGGAGGGATATCCCTGTCGATGTCTGCTTCTCAAGTATGACGAGGAAGAGGTTGGCGACATCGCCCTTGGTCAGGAGATACTGTTGTGAGGCATTGGCTGCGAATGAGTGTCTGCCGTCAGCGCCGGTCACCTGTGCCTCGCCGTTGAGCTTTATCTTCTTGCCTGCCTCGCCGAATACGAGGGTCACTGTGCAGTCATACGGTGGGATGATTGTTATCTGTGTCGCTGACTCCATCTTGACACAGTCGGTGTATGTCTCGCCGTCGTATGTGACGCTTCCCTTCACGTTGGAGTAGTTTCCGGTGACAGACACGTAGCTCTTTGATGGCGACTTCGTCTCGAGGATGAAGTGGCAGATGTCCTTATCCGGGAGAGTGGCAGGGTCTACGCCCTTTGTTATCTTTATGGTGTAGGTCTTTGTCGTCGTGCCGTTCTCTGCCACGATGGTGAATGTTGCTGTCACTGTCTCCCCCGGCTGTGGTGCAGGGATGGTGTATGTGTTCGCGCCGTTCGCTGTCGCTCCGCTGACTGTCTTGACGCTTGCAAGGTCGGCAGGGGCGACGGTTATGGTGTAGAGAGTCTCTGTGGCGTCGTATGGCACGCTCATGGTGTACGTTCCTGTCGTGAGAATCTCAGTGCCGTTGATGGTGAATGTTGCTGTCGCGTCGTTGCTCTTCTCGTCCCCCACAGGGTCGCCACCTTCGCCCGGGTCACTGCCGCCCTCACCCGGCTTGGCTATCTTTATGCCCTGTATGTTGAGGCTTCCGGTGGCGGTGTTTGTAAGGCGTATGTACTTGCGTGGCGCTGATGGTGTCACAGTGAGCTCGTAGATGCCGCTCTTTGCGCTGTAGCTCTGTATCTCGCTGAATGTTGTGCCGTCGTCGCTTCCCATGACCTTGCCTGCCATGGAACCGGTCCTGGCGAGATAGAACGATATGGTCTGTATGCCGTCGGCGAGGTAGAATGTGGCGTATCCTGTATTCTTGACTATGTCGAGGGCCCCGACTTTGTCCGATATGACTGTCCCGTCGCCCTTGACGATGGTCTTGTCGGCGCGGAAATGTGACGCCTCGTCCATTGTTATCGTCCCGTTGGCGATGAGGGCCTCTGTCTCTGTGGCGTTGTCGCCTGTCGTCCAGAAGTACTCGGATGTTGTTCCTATGACATATTCTCCGCTCGTTATCGTTCCGCCGCCGCCTCCGTATGTCGGCACGTAGGAGTCGTTCAGCTCAGGGTCAATGCCCTTTCCGTCTCCACCGTCTACGGTCTCTGTCGCTCCGCCATTGGACACCGCGGTGCCGTCGGCGAATCCGATGAGTGTTGACTTGTATGCTGTCAGTGCGGCCTTCAGCTCTGTTATGACGCCGTAGTTCTCGTCCTGCACAGAGTTGTTGAATGTCCATTTTATGTCGCCGTGTCCCATGCGTCCGGCTCCGAGCCATCCCTTCACGATGGCGGGCACATCGTCAGGGTTGTCCATATGGTTCTCTATGTATGTTGTCCTGAGGGCCTCGTCGGCTGCAGCGTTATATCCTGTCCCGCCTGAGAGGCATTTGGCTGTCACCGCCTCGTCGCGTGATGTGACGAGGACGGCATCCCATCGGCCGTCAGTCTGCGAGCCGTCATAGTATTGCAGCTTGCGTGCCCCGCGTATAGTGTTGTTGTATGCCTTGATGACACCTCCCGGCTCTCCTGAGAATGTGCCGTCGCCCTCGGCGTCAGTGCCCTGCTTGGAGATGAGCATGGGGTACTTGCAGTTACGGAAATAGTTGTTCTCCACGAACGCCGAGCCGCCCGATGTCATGCCGATGCCATATTTCGAGACACCGTCGAAGTAGTTGTTGTAGACATGGAAGAACTGGACTCTGACACGTGGATGGCGTGAGTCAGAATGGTCGAACCAGTTGTGGTGGTATGTATGCCATGCTGTTGACACCTCGTTGCTCATTCCTCCGAGCGACGACTTGCCGCAGTCGTAGAAGTGGCAGTAGGAGAGTGTGACATTCTTCGATGCCGCCTTTATGTCGACTGTGCCGTCGCCTTTGGCCTGGTCGGCGTCGCCTCCGGTGTTGCCGTAGAAGAAGTCGATGTTGTGAATCCAGATGTTTGAGTTCTTAGTGTCGAGCGACAGACAGTCGTCAAGACAGAGTATGACGGCGAAATTGCGCAGCTCGACATCCTTGACGCTTCTGAGCAGCATGCCGAATCCTGATATCGCGGCGTCATTGCCTATGCCCTCGATGGTCAGGGGGAGGTCCATATAGTCTGACGAGCCTTTTATCTGCAGCCCCTCGGCCGATGATCCGAGAGCGTCACAGTCGTTCTTTTTTATCGTGCCGATGATGCGTATGTCGAGCGGTGTGGTGTCATATCCCTTCTGGTAGAGGTATATGATATTCTGCAGTCCGGTGGCTGTTGTCTTTGTGCCCTTGCTGTTTGTTATGACGTCTGTTGTCACTGTCTTGGCGTTGTCAGCCCATACGTATATGACTTTCGCCCCGTCCTTTAGTGTTCCGTCGTTCTTGTACGCTCCTATGCCGGCTGTCATGCCTACGTGGGCGAATCCGGAGCGGTCGTGTGGCGATACTGTCAGAGGTGCGGTTGTCATGGCCTCGGCTGTCATCTCGCTGCCCGATGCGTCGACAGGTATGACGGTAAGGGTATACTTTCCGGCCTTCAGCCCCACGGCGTCGGCACGGTAGTAGCCGGGATACTGGCGTACAAGCTCTTTGTCAAGAAGGGTTCTGGCCACGCCGCCGCCCTCTATATAGACGTTATAGGTCTTGGCGCCGGAGACGCCGTCCCATGTGGCGTAGCATGCCTCGAACCATCCCTGTGCCTCGCGTATGGCGGCATGGGATAGTGTTGTGGCGAGGATTGATGCCACAAGAAAGATTTTGCGTAGAGTGTGTCTCATAGTTTGGGTTTATAAGTTAAGTGTGCATTTCTTGTCACGTGATGTCGGCTAACAAAGACTCTTCATTAATGTTAATGTAGCAGAATCATAGCGACAAAGTTAATCAAAAAAGTCAATACATGGTTCCATTTTAACCAAAAAAATCATGTTTTGCCCCTTAATTTGCTTGTATGATGAATATTTTGTGTATATTTGCAGTCACGGCCGCCGGCGACATCCATGGCATTGTGTCGGCCGCCGCACACCGAACAACAAAGAACAACCGCAAGAACAATGGCAAAGAACATGAGTGCCACGGCTCCGCTGCTGTGGTACGAGAAGATATTTTTCGGCATACTATACACGCTCATATGGTCCGTCTCCCTCCTTCCGCTGAGGGTGTTATACATCTTTTCAGACGGACTGTACCTCCTCGTCTATAAGGTTGTGGGCTACCGCCGCCGTGTCGTGAGGAAGAATCTGAGCCTCTCTTTCCCTGAGAAGAGTGAGGCGGAGCGGCGTGTGATAGAGCGCGAGTTCTACCATTTCTTCTGCGACTATATCTTCGAGACCATCAAGCTGGCGACGATATCCAAGGAGGAGATGAGGCGAAGGCTCTCTGTCAGCGGCATGGAGCATATAGAGCGTGCCATACGGAACGGACGCAGCGTGTCGATATTCCTCGGCCACTACTGCAACTGGGAGTGGGTGACAGGCTTCGGGCTCTTTCTCCCCGAGGAGGCTTTCCTGGGGCAGGTATACCATGTGCTGGAGTCGAAAGTGATGGACAGGCTGCTCCTGAAGGTGCGCTCGAGGATGGGCTCAGAGAATATACCCATGGCAGAGATAATGAGAAGGCTCGTGAAGGAGCGCAGCAACGGGCAGCTCGTCATCATCGGGTTCATATCTGACCAGTCGCCCATCGTCTACAACATACCCTACTGGACAACATTCATGAACCAGCCGACACCATTCATCAACGGCACCGAGAGGCTCACAAAGAAGCTGGACATGACAGCCGTATACCTCGACATAACACGCATGAAGAGAGGCCACTATAACCTCAATGTGGTCTTGATGGCCGAGGAGACAAAGAAGATTCCTGACTGGCAGCTGACACAACAATACGCCGAGCTGCTCGAGGCCTCCATACGCCGCCAGCCACCTTACTGGCTCTGGAGCCACAACAGGTGGAAGAGGAAGCCGGAGGACTTCTACAACGCTGTGGCGAAGGACAAGCAGCCGAACACACAGGCGAGCAACGGGAAAGGACAAGGAACAAACAAGGACAACGGCCAATGGTTTCACTGATACGATATCTAATATACTGGTGTGTTGTCGGCGCTGCCGGCAAGATACTCTTCCTCATATTCTACAGCCGGCTGATAGATGGCATCACCATGGCTGACTGGTGGCGTGTCGTCAGTCACGGCATGAGGCTCGATGTCGCCATAGCAGGCTATATAACCCTCCCTGCCGTGCTGATGTATATCGTGTGGCTGTGGACAAGGAACAGGCACGCACAGAAGGCCGTCGTGAGGACATGGCAGGCATACACTGCCATAGTAGCCGTGGTGACAAGCGTGGCATACACGGCGAATATCGTGCTGTACAAATATTGGGGGTTCCCACTCGACAACACACCGCTGCTATACCTCAAGACATCGCCCGCCGACGCCATGGCGAGCGCCACGGCATGGCAGATAGCCGGTGCCGCGCTGATGGTTGTGGCCATGGCTGTGGTCATATATAAGGGAGCCATGAGGGCCGTAATCTCGCGCCGCACAAGGCGGAGAAGGCTATCCCCCCTGCCTCTCAGCCAGCTGAGGGATATGTCGTCGCGCCCGTCAGGACGCACCATGGCGCTGACAGTGGCAGCCATCGTCATGGCAGGGCTGCTCATCATACCTATACGCGGAGGACTCTCGACAGGCACAAACCACACGGGGAGCGTATACTTCTCGACAAACATACGGCTCAACCATGCAGCCGTCAACCCCATATTCAGCTTCCTTGAGAGTGTCAACCACCAGCAGGACATCGCATCGATGTACCGGTTCATGGACAACGACGAGGCCACAAGGCTCCTCAACACCCTCATACAGCGGGGCAGCGGCGGGCAGCGGACACAGATAATGCGCCCCGGTGTGACACGCCCCGACATAGCCATCATCATCCTCGAGAGCTTCTCGACATACATCATGGACGGCGGAGAGGGAGGCCTGAAGGGCGTCACGCCCAATCTCAATGCCCTCGCCGGGAGTGGAGTGAGCTTCAAGAACTTCTACGCCAGCAGCTTCCGCACAGACCGCGCCCTGCTCTCCATACTCAGCTCCCTCCCAGCACAGCCTACCATGTCGCTCATGGACATGCCGGGGAAGAGCACACGTCTGCCCTCGATAGCCCGCTCATTGGGCGCGGCGGGATACCGCACGACATTCTACTACGGTGGCGACGCCGACTACAGCAATATGCGCTCATACCTCATGGGCACAGGTTTCCAGAACATTGTCTCAGAGACTGACTTCCCACGTGGGGAGCGGACAGGGAAATGGGGAGTGCCTGACCTCCCGCTTCTCATGCGCGTGGCCGAGGACGAGGCCAAGGCATGGGGCAGAAGCATGAACGGGGAAGGACACCGCGGCGCACCAGAGCTGCACGTCGTCCTGACAGGAAGCAGCCACGAGCCCTTCGATGTGCCACACAAGAGCCGATTCAAAGAGCCAGAGCTCAACGCATTCAACTATGCCGACATGGCCCTCGGCGAGTATGTCAGGAGATTGAAGGAGAAGGGAGCATGGGACAACACACTCCTCATAATCCTGCCCGACCACCTCGGAGCCTATCCGCCCGACATAGACAACTTCAGGCTCTGGCGCTACCATCTGCCGCTCATCATGACAGGCGGAGCAGTGGCACAGCCACGCACCATCGGGACAATAGGATGCCAGGCAGACCTCGCGGCGACACTCCTCGCCTCTCTTGGCATAAGGCACGACGAATTCCTCTTCTCAAAAGACATGCTCTCAGCGAGAGGACCGCACTTCGCATTCTTCACCATGCCCGACGGAATGGGGCTCGTGACTCCTGACGGTGCCCTCATACATGACAACCACGCAGGGCAGAACATCACGTCAGAAGGCGACACAACCATGCTCGAGAGGAAGGCGAAGGCTTACCTGCAGAAACTCTACGACTACATAAACGGTCTGGAAAGCAGCGCGGCACCATAGACCCGCCACCGGCACTAACGCAACATGACAATACACACATCATCAAAACAAACCACTACTATGAGAAATCTAATCATCTCCCTGCTCAGCCTGCTGCCCTTCGCCACGGCTGCCGCAGACAATATCTACGACGGCGTGCCATTCAGCATGGCACAGGTGGAGAAGCCACAGATACCGTCATACACAGTATGCATAACCGACTTCGGCGGGAAGAGCGACGGCACAACCCTCAACACCGAGGCATTCCGCAAGGCCATGGCACATCTCGCTGAGAATGGCGGCGGCAAGCTAATAGTCCCTGCCGGACTGTGGCATACAGGCCCCATAGAGATGAAGAACCACACAGAGCTGCACCTCGAGGACGGAGCACTGATAGTCTTCACAGCCGACCGCTCACAGTATCCACTCATCGACACATACTTCGAGGGCGTGAGGTCAAGGCGCTGCATGTCGCCACTCACAGCACACAACGTGACAGACATAGCCATAACAGGGCGCGGGACAATAAACGCCAACGGACAGGCATGGCGCCCAGTGAAGAAAGGCAAGATGACAGCAGGACAATGGGACGCACTGCTGAAGGAAGGCGTCACGAACAAGAAAGGCGACGTGTGGTTCCCAACACAGGACATACACGACGCCAACACAGACAAGACACTGATGGAGAACGCCATAAAGACCGACACCAAAGAGGCGTGGGCGAAAGTCCATGACTCACTCAGGCCAGCACTGCTCTCCATCGTCGGATGCAAGAGAGTCATGCTCAAGGACGCCACATTCGAGAACTCTCCAGGATGGAACTTACACCCCCTCATGTCGAGCGACATAACAATAGAGGATATAAACGTCAGGAACCCATGGTACGCACAGAACGGTGACGGACTCGACCTCGAGTCTTGCCGCAATGTGACAGTCTGCCGTGCAGTCTTCGATGTCGGCGACGACGCCATATGCATGAAGTCAGGACGAGACAAGGAAGGACGCGACAGGAACATGCCGACAGAGAACGTCATAGTAAAGGACTGCCGAGTATACCACGGACACGGGGGATTCGTCGTCGGAAGCGAGATGTCGGGCGGTGTCAGGAACATATGGGTCAAGAACTGCCAGTTCATAGGGACAGACATCGGACTGAGATTCAAGTCGACAAGAGGACGCGGCGGAGTCGTCGAGAATATATTCATCGACGGAGTATACATGGCCAACATGCCTGGCGACGCCATGACATTCGACCTCTACTACGCCGGAGCCAACCCAGGCAACAATAAGGCCGAGCGATACAAAGTAGACGAGACAACACCATCGTTCCGAAAGATAAGCATACAGAACGTCACCATCCTCAACGCCAAGCGATGCGCCTTCATTAATGGGCTCCCGGAGATGCCTGTGCAGGACATCGTGATAAAGAACTCAAACATGAGCGGGAAGGAAGGCATATACCTCAACTGTGTCAACCGCCTGACTCTCGACAACGTCAAGATAACAGCCGAGAAGACAGACCCCGTCACAAGGACAGACGACACACAGAACATCACCATAAGATGACCACACAACACAAGACAGAGACACAACAAGAACCTGCATAAATAAAAGAGCCACATATGACAAAGGACGAACTGATGAGACACGCCTTACGTCTCGCTGAGGACAGCGTGAGAAATGGAGGCGGACCATTCGGGGCCGTCATAGCACGCGACGGAGAGATAATAGCCGAGGCGGCCAACAGGGTGACAATAGACTGTGACCCGACAGCCCACGCCGAGGTGTCGTGCATAAGGAAAGCCGCAAAGGCCCTCCACCGTTTCGACCTCGCGGGATGCGAGATATACACATCGTGCGAGCCATGCCCCATGTGCTTCGGCGCGATATACTGGGCACGCCTGGACAAGATATACTACGCCAACGACCGCAAGGACGCCGCTAGGATAGGATTCGACGACGACTTCATATACCAGGAGATAGCCCTCAAGCCTGAGGAGAGGAAGAAACCCTCAGAGATTCTCCTGCGCGAGGAAGCCCTCCGCGCCTTCAATATGTGGAGCGAGAAGACCGACAAGACAGAGTACTGACAGGAATATTCTCTGCCGGCATCTGTCCTGCATCGGAGCGAGAAGACCGACAAGGCCGAGTGTTCACGTAGGCATGGTGCATAACGATGTCCTCCCCCCCCTAATGCTTATTAAGTTAAGTCTCTGTCTCTCAGTCTCAGTCTCTCAGTGTCCCTCTCCCTCTCTCTTGCATTTTCAAGGACGTAAAAGTGTTGGCTGTTACATTTTTAAGGACGTAAAAGTGTGAATTATTACATTTTTAAGGACGTAAAAATGTTGGCATTAAGCATTTTTAAGGATGAAAACCGTGCTTGAGCTGATAATTATTTGTATCACAAGTCAGCTTGCCAAGGAGAACCGAAAATTCATCTACGGCGTGTTGCGTAAGGGAGCGAGGGCGAAGGAGTTTGAGATTGCCGTGGAATGGCTATTGAGCGATATTCTATGATTCTGTCCAGCATACATGGAACATGCCACATGCTTAACGGCACAGGATGGGGCATGAAATCCCATCTGCACCATATGGACATGTCACATGCACAGTCTGAGGAGCTTGAAGGCACTGTATGGTGCAGTCATAGATACTGAATGGGAATGTATTGTATATCAGAGTGTTACGCTGGGATTCTTTTAAGGGATTGACAGAAGAGGCACAAGGTGTTGGACATATTGTCCCGATAAACAACATGAGCCTTGATGATAATTGAGGGACATACTGGCCATCATAGCATCCTAAATGGCATTCGGAACGGCCTGTGACCACAGAGAGCCCGCCTTGATAACAAAATGCCTGCAATATGCAGCGTCAGGAAATATTGGGCATACACACGCCTGATATGATGTTTTCATGTATATGAATATGTAGCGGACACTCAATGCGGTGTATATCCATGCGAGTTCTATGAATTCCAACCAACAAAGAAAGTTGTTGTTTTGAGTTTGTCTTTTCGTCATCTTTTGGGCTCTCTTAGGTTCGAACAGTAAGTCTCGCCAGTCATTTGACACTCTATGTCCCCCTCTTCAACGTGCAATTTGTTCTCTAAAACCATCTTGGAATCTGACAAAGCGGGATGCATGGAACCTGGTTTTTTTATTTTTTAAGGTTTGCCGATTAGTTTTTCTTAGTATAATTTGTTTATGATTTAACTTTTTTGTACTTTTGTGTCGGAATATTATAAACTACAATTTAATCTGTTTCCTCAAAGAGAAAGATTGATGACAGAGAAGCAAGATTATAGACTTAATCTATTTCATCAAAACACCTAATTATTCTTGCGATGGAGAATATACTGAAAAATGTTATTGAGTATAATTCCAACCTTTGGGTGGGAGTAGGCGCTGCATTGTTAGTGGCAATGATTGTTGCTGGTATAAGCGTTGTTTTGTCCTCCCGCAGGAAACCTGCGTTGATATCTTATCTTATATGCCTCGTCTCAGTCCCGTTTCTGTCATACCAGTTCTCCCGCATATATGGCGCAGTGGAGACGGAGAAGATAGTAGATATGCTTGCGTCGCCTGTCTCTTATGCCAGCGGAATCACAGAGGAGCTGTTCGGCAGTGAAAGTCTCCTTGACAACGAGTTGATGGATGGTGTGGTGGCTTTGTTCCCCGGTGTTGGCGACATGAGAGAATTTCTCAGGGAGATTCCGTCGGGTGGCGAGCAATGTATACGTGAGTCAAGAGAATACATAAAATGGTATATCGTGAGGAGAGGTTTGTGGTCGGCGTTGTTCCTGGTAATAACGGTTGTGGGAGTGGCCTTCACAATGGAAGATGCGTCACCCTATGCTGGCCGTCATGGGAGAGGAATAAGCAGGACACACGATAGAGTGACGAGGAGACACAGCTCTCGTTCGTCATACAGAAGACGATAATAACTAAAACTATCTAATATTTATGGCAACAAGTTACTGTAATACGAACCATATCCTCATTGGACTTGGTGGCACAGGAGGGAAAATCCTTCGTTCGTTCAAGATGCGGATGTTCGAGGAGTTCCCCGATGAGCAAGAGCGCGAGAGGCAATCAGTGTCATTGCTTTATGTTGACTCTACGAAAGAGATGATGCCAAAAGATGGCAAAGGACGTGCAGACTTCAAGGTGATGGGCAAAGACGCATCGTTCACCAACGAGGAGTTCCTTTTCATCAAGGGCAATGACATCACCCATATCCTTGACCATCTTGATAATTATCCTTCAGTTAAAGGCATAGTGAAGGATGCTGCCGCTGTGAAGACAGCCATAGGCAATCTTGGAGAGGCTGCGGGCCAGATGCGTCGCGCCGGCCGTCTGCTTTTTGCTAGCAATGCCGTCGCATTCACCAACGCTGTGAGAAACGCGTTCTCACGTTGTGCCATGAAGTCGGGCAATGAGTCAGAGCTGAACATACATATCTTCGCCGGACTGGCAGGCGGCACGGGTTCAGGCAGTATTATCGATGCCATAGTACAGTGCAGGAAGATGTATCCCGATGCCATAATATGTGTTTATGCCATGATTCCCGAGATGAATCTGCCTAAGGCAAACATGGATCAGGGCAGATACTACCCTAACGGATATGCTGCCATCAATGAGCTCAATGCCCTGCAGGCACACAGGTACATCCCACACGACATCACAGGGGCTGGTGCACAGGCCGACCTCTGGTCGCCGAGAGTGCATGGCGTGGCAAATGGAATCACGATATACAGCAACGTCAACAGCAACGGGCTGCGCCTGAATTCATTGGAGGAGCTGCCCAAGATTGTCAGCGACTACATCTTCACACGAATATTCCTGATAAACTCTCAGAACAAAGCCTGCGAGGACATTATACGAGGCTACAATTTTGAGAATATGAACAACTTTGAGGATGAGTATGACGAGCTGTGTGAGAATATCGACTTCAACAGCGAGGCGCTCATAGCGCGCACGAAGAAAGTCAACTCCTTCGGCATAAAGCGTGTGATGTACCCGGAGCTCCGTGTGCTGAAGCATATCACCTACACTGTCGGCATGAAAGTGCTGATGCAGTTCAAGTATAACAACTGGCGGGATGACGAGGGATATCTGGATGAGGAGAAGAACAAGGACTACCGCGAGGCATATCTCAAGGATAAGAACATATCAGAATGGAAACTTGACGACTCACACCTCACGCTCGACCTCAAGATTCTTCCTAACGACAAGGAACACCCCGCCATCGACCAGTACTGGCATGACAAGGCCATAGGTTATGCAGACGACAAGACCGTCAAGGGAGCTTCATGCCCACTTACAGAGCTTGACGCTCTGCTCGGTGAGGAATTCTATGCAAAACAGTTCCGTGGGGAAGGTGTCGAGAAATTCTATGCCGGCAAGACAAAAGCCATACCTGACATGGTAAGGGAGATCAGGCACAATATAGAGACCAGCATCTATGATAAATGGAAATCAGGGGACATCAGCATCGTGGAATTGCAGAAAGTCTCCAAGCTTATCATCGAGAAGGTGACAGAGATACGCCAGCACATAGATGAGGAGATAAAGAAAAACGATGAGTATCTTGACGCCGTCACACAAGACTGTGACGCGAATGTGAGTGAATGGAGTGCCCTCACCATCTTTGAGCGTGCCATCAACAAGGGCAACAGGATATATGCCCGCCATCAGACAGATCTCGCTGAGAAATATACAGCGCGTACTATGGAGGTGGCATGGCAGTTCGCACGCACACTGGCACTCAAGGTGCTCAACGAGATGCAGAATATGGATGCGGACATCACATCGTTTGCCGAAGTCATCAATAAGGCTGTCAAACAGACAGAAACCCTCATAAGCGCACAGCAGAAGGTGAACAAAGGCATCGAGGACATGAGGGGTGCTATCGTCGAGGTGAGCGAGGAAGAGGCAATGAAGAACTTTGAGGTGGAACTGACTGTTGACAAGACAGAAATGCCCGGCATAGCCACACAGATAAGGCAGGCGATAATACCAACGACCCAGTTTGTGAACTTCGGACGTCTCGCGACAGAGATAAGCATGGACGATATCGAGGATGCCTTCAATATAACACTGGCTGAGATCGTACGGTCCAAGCATAACGAAAAGGCTGAGAGCGACAAGAAAGTGCTGGGACTGAACATCATCACGCAGCTGCAACAACAGTTGCCCACAGAGGATAAGATAAAGGAATTCGCATACACTATCGTACAACAGAGCGGCGTATATCTCAGGCTGAACAATGACCAGATGCAGCTGCATGTGAGAAACAATGAGGGAGACAAATCCCCATCGAACCCCGCAAGCATCAACAAGAAAGCGATACTCGTGTCTATACCGAAGCCAAAGACAGACACCCAGAAGACATTCGCGGAGAAACTTGAGAGAGCTTTCAAGCAGTCGTTCGAGCAGGGTGCGGCTATCACAACGCTCGAGTTTGACACAAACAGCCCACGAGAGAACGAGCTGAGCATTGTCACCATCAGCTACTGCTATCCTTTACGCTGTGCGGAGTGGCTGCAGACATATAAGACAAGGTATGAGGGATTCCTCAATACCACCAACAAGATAACCGACCGCAACAACGCCATACTCCTCCACACAGAGGATGATGGAGCACAATTGCCATCGCTCTTTGTCGTAGATGTGAAACCTACGCAGACCACAGCAAAGCCTGATACCTCAAATGTGGCGCCACCACCACCTCCACCAGATGGCAAACCACTCACAACGGCAGAGCCTGAGGTGCAGATGTATCTCAGCATCGGAGGCCAAAGCTACGGGCCATACGACTATAAGACCTTGAAGAGTTATGTGCCCACAAAGCAGATAACACCAGAGACAATGGTCTGGAAGGCCGGTATGGAATCATGGATGCCTGCGGGACAGGTGCCAGAGCTGAAGGCACTGTTCGCACCAGTCCAGGCTCCACCTCCACCTCCACCAGGAGGACAGACACCACCCCCTCCCCCACCAATGGGAGGCATGCCGCCAATGCCTTGAGCACATAGTATGCAAGACTAACATAACACCAATAATAAACAACAAGGAGGATGGGGACCACCTGCCGCTGCTGATAAATGACAGACTGTCGGACAGGTCTTCCCCCATTCGCCAATAAAAAATCAAACAACAAATGGCAAATACAAGACGCTCTTCAGAGCGATTCAAATACGGCATCTGCCTGAACGACGAATGCCCATTATGCAAGCAAAAGAAAGTACAGGAGATACCAATGCGCAAAGACCTCGTGTGCACAGAATGTGGAAAACCCCTCCGCGAGTGTCCACCAGAAAAACCTTCCAACTGGAAGAGAATCGCGGTCATCGCAGCCATAGTATTAGCTGTCATATGTGTTCTGCTTCTCGTCTTCAATCCGTTCTCTGGTGGAAATACCACCAAAGCAGGTGAAGGTGATACAGTCACTAAAGTCACAGACTCTATAAAGGAAGAACCTGTCGACACTGTAAAAGCTGGTGAGACAGCTGATGTGAAAGGACAGGAGAATACAGAGAAAGAAAAAGAGAAGGAACCAGAGAAAGAAAAAGAGGAGAAGCCACAGAAAGGAAAAGAGGAGAAGCCAATCGCCAAAGTGTCGCAGACTCTCAACCTTGGCTATGCCACCTTCGCAGGCCCTGTCAAGAACGGCAAGCCAAATGGTATGGGACGCATGACTTTCAAGACAGCACACATCATTGACAAGCGAGACATGAAGGAACGCATGGCTGAGGCGGGTGACTATGTCGTTGGCGAATGGAAGGACGGCAAACTCGTCCAGGGACGATGGTTCGACTCCTCAAACACTGTTAAAGGCGCCATCATCATAGGTATGTAGCTTGCAATATCTGGATGGGGAAATATATCCATACTGGAACATGAAATATTCCGTATTCCTGACAATCATCATGTCATTTGTTGGGCTCTCTGCATCGGGAGCCCAACAAAGCGGCTATGCCTCAAGGCTGCTGGCCGGACTCGGGAAGTCTATAGGTTACACCCCTGTTGACTCTCTGCCAGAGGGGACATACGATGCAGGCATAGCCTTTGGCATGCCAGTCATAGCAGAATATGACAATATGCATACCGTCACGCATCTTGGATTCCGGCTGTTCGATGACAATATGAAGAGGGAATATGTCTCGGACGTATATAATTTCCTTGAGCGCTACTTCCTTGAGATGTATTGCTGGAAGAACGGGCAGACTCTCAGACAGAAACTACACGATGACAAGGTGATGTTTACTGAAGGGTCCATAGCCGATATAAAGCGCATAGATGAAAAGACAGCGTTTACAATCTCGAATGTTGAGGACAAGTTCTATGAGGTGACTTGGGCCGACAGTGTTGGCACATTCCTCTCCATAGCATTTCCAATACAATACGAGCTGATACTTGGCATGCCACTCGTCGAGATAGAGCAGAACTTGTACTCGCTGATTACCAGTGCGCCCAAAGCTGACACTTGTGACAGCCTTCCTGAGGTCGAATTGATGGGAGATGAGATATACCAGACAGTGCCGCGACAGACGTATTATATAGAAAGCCTGAGCACATCGCGTTACTATTATAAGACAAACGGAACACAGACTCTCATACTTGATACACTGCATGCAGGTCTCTCGGCGATGAACATCTTCCATGAGATAACCAGATGCAACAATCCGATGATTGTCGAGCAGAGCCTCTACGGCTTCAAGAAGAGGAAATTCCTCATCACTCTACACCAATGGCTTAACTATTGTAAGGAGCAGAAGCTAATAGTATACACCGCTATTGAAGAAGAATATACAGACGGGCTGAAGCTACTTGTCGTGGCACAGTCAAAAAGTCTCGGCTATAATCACATGCTGTCGGTCAAGGTGCCACGCGATTTCATCGACAGTCCCACGGCAGAGCTGGAGGCCTCAGTCAATGCCTTCATACCAACTCATAGCATTAAGAACCTTTATCAGAAATACACAAAATCCACAAATAAGAAAATCTGGTGATGAGAATATTTGTTTTAGCATGCGTGTCAATGCTGTTATTCTGCCAGTCATTCGCCCAGGACGATGTCAAGGAGGCTGTGAGGCAGATCAATGCCATAAAAGCAGACACAAAGAAATACATTTACGCTGAGGCAACGACGGCCAAGTGGGAAGAAGCATACGAGAACGCTAAGGGCCTGCTTGAAGTAAAGATAGAGGAATGGGCACGCACAAATACAAACAGCAAAGACATTACAGGTTGTGTCGCCAAGACAGATAATAGTATCCTGGAGATAAAGACACGTAGGGGGAATCTATACCGTGTGTTCCTGTATGTCAAGATATCTGACATTATGACCTACACTGTAGAAAGTGATGTCGTCAATGTCCCAGTGAGACATGAAGAGACCCAAGAGACAGTATGTGTCATGCATGGCGAGCCTGAGACTGTTTCTGTGATATTGTCAGGAAACACGGCGGGGAATGCAGATAATGCAGATACTGCAGATATTGCAGATAATGCAGAATACACACCCACAGGCTTGGAGATGGATATGCTGAAAGTGGGTACGTTTGAGTATATCGAGAGTTTCATCAAAGGTCGCCATATTACAGAATACGGCAAGTATTCAACCATGCCGTCAACAGGCGACTTTTATGTCTTCATCTATAACGACAAGGGTGAGATTCCAGCTTGTATAAAGCATCAGGATGGAAAGTCGATAAACATAGCCACGGGAAAAGAAGACAATGTGAAGAGTTATAATGGTTGTGGCGCCATATGGTTCCGTAAATAAATCAAGGTTAATAAAAATATGAGAAAATACATTACAGCCGTATTCCTTTTTGCCGTACAGGTGATGTTGGCAGACGTGACGGTAAGCATATCAGATGGTATAGATAATGAAGACCTGAAAAGAAAGATGGAGCTCAGAATGTCGGCTCTGCTCACAGAGGTAAACAACGCACAGGCGGAAAACCGTATGCTGCGGTTCCATGGGATGGGACTGTCAACCGATGTCCAGTCGTCCATGTCCATGCTTTGGGAGAACTCTCCTTTCACATGCGCAGATGAATACATCACCGAGAGCTGCATAACAACAGGGACAGGCTATCAGGTCAGGAACATACCATTGCTTATGCGTCCTACCGACGAGAATTTCACAGAGGGAGAATACCAGGAGGCTGTCTTCAGTTTCAACAGGCGTGGTGAGGTTGAAAGTTTCTACCTGACGCTGAGCCAGCATCTTTACCGTAATATCATCATGACGAACAAAGATGTGACAGATCTCCGCCGCCGTCAGCTGATACTTGATTATGTGGAGCATTTCCGCACATCATACAACCAGAAGGACATTCAGTTCCTTCAGCAGGTCTTCTCGGACGATGCCCTTATCATTACAGGAAAAGTTATCAAACAGTCGAAGGACGGCATACCATTGCCAGACAAGATAACGTACAAGAAGCAGTCAAAACAGGAGTATCTCGCTAATCTCAAGACTGTGTTCGCAATGAACAAGTACATAAAGGTAACATTCGATGAGATAGAAGTCGTGTGCCATCCTATACAAGAGGGCTTATATGGGGTGACTCTCCACCAAGGCTATTCTTCCGACCGTTACCATGACGACGGTTATGTCTTCCTGCTTTGGGACTTCCGCAATGAGGGTGCGCCGAAGATACATGTGCGTACATGGCAACCAGACCGCATCAATGGTGGACGCCTTCCAAAGAAAGATATCTTCAGCCTCAGCGACTTTGATATATAAGAAGCGTCCAGCTCTGATGCCATAGTCCCCGCCCCCTCACATGATGATACGTCAGGGATGTGACAAGGATATACCCACAAACCAAGTACAATTAACAGACACCATGCACAGAGTCATACAAACATTATTCCTGGCCGCCATAAGTCTCTCGTTACAGGCACAGACGATAAAGGTGAAGTCAGTCGAGGTTGTGACTAACGACATAGAGGCACGCACAAATCCAAAGCAAGACAACAACGGTGATTTCTGCGCCTTGCTGAAGATAGGCATACCATCCTTGAGAGATATCTCTTTCACAGGATGGGTGACGCATGTCATATACACTCCTGGCGAATATAAGGTCTATGTTCCGAAGGGAACAAAGAAAATCAAGTTCAACCACGAGAAATATACTCCTGGGGAGATTGTCCTTCCTGAACCGGCAAGGGAGAAAACAGTCTATAAGGTGACACTCGAGCTGCCAACAACAAAGAAAGTGCATGTGACAGACGCTAACGCCAAGATTGAAGAAGCACGGAACCTCTTCATGCAGCGGAAGTATAAGGATGCGAAGGTGGCATATGAGGGAGCATGGCAGGCAAGGGATATCACATCAGAACAGAGGCAACTCGTGGAGAACTCCTTGTCGCTCTGTGATTCTTGCCAGCATTTCACACGCATTGTCAATGGGGCATATAAGGAGATGAAGGCTAAACAGACCATGGACCAGCAGGAAGCAGCTGAATATGCCGACATTGCGATAAATGGAATGAGACACCTATATTTCCTCAATCCATCCGAATTCTATGAGCGAAAGATAAAGGAACTGGAGACTTTCGTCAGAGATATACCCTTGTCTGTACGCTTTACAGTGGTATCGTGGATAAAGACAGTTGCGGGAATGCAGGAAGGCGCACCCATGCCTAATGTTGAAGCTTGGGCTTACTATGGCCAGACATCGCTTACGGTAGCCGAGTATGAGACAGACAAAAACCTGCAGAGGTATATGAAGGACAATGGCAGCAGCTTCGAGAAACTGGGCGTCTCAGACAACAATGGAATAATTGATGTCGGACTTAAGCGCACTAACCTTCCCTCTGCAATAATCTTCCGGCCAATAGGCTATGACAAGAAGCAGAAAAACGCACTGTATGATATGTCCGAGATTATGAACAGCTCCGCAGGCTCTTTCTCCAAGAGACAACAGAGAATATTAATCTACAACATATTGTAGACAACCATTGAGAGTCTCCTGTATGCTTGCTTGAGCCTATTCTTCTTGACGAGAGGAGTGTGAGCAACTGGCAGAAACCCCAGGAAACAAACACGAACAAACAGTTTTTTATAACCTTTACATAAATCAGAACTGCTTATATGAAAAAAATAATTGCCTGTGCAGTGCCACTCCTGTTTATGTTGTGCGCTCCTGCAAAAGTCTCAGCACAAGGATTCCTGAAGAAAATGCTCAATACCTCTACCAGTGAGGTTAACGCATCGAAGAGCATCCTTAAAATTAATTACGAATCAATACCTACCTACACCATAAAGGAAGTAAGGGACGGTACGAAGAATGCAGACGGCACAGAGAATGTCTCCTACTTCCTTGTCGACCAGAACGGAAACATACGCACAGCAGAGGCGGTAAACGCTCAACACAAGCAGCTTGGCATGGCTGTCCGAGCCATATTAGCAAAGGTGGGTCTTGGGGCTGCCATAGGTGGCGTGACAGAAGGCCTGGATGGCGCTGCGGTGGGAGCAGTGTCAGGTGCAGTGGCAAGCATAGGTGATATTTCACAGGCAAGAAAACTGAAGAAATCTCTTGCAGCACAGAAGAAACTCATCGCTGATTATGAGAAGAACTTCACTAAGGAAGGCAAACCAGTCAGCGCACAGGTTGATGTGTCAAAGATAAAAGGTATCGATGCCGAACCTATGGTGATTGACCCGGCTAAAGTCAGCGAACTGCTGTCAAAAGCCGATGACGCCTCTACTGACGCATTCCTCTCAGAATAATATCCATAAACTTCTTGTATATGCTCCTCGGTGCACCGTAGTGTGCAGCTGAGGCTCTCAGAATCTCCATCTGATGCCAACAGGCATTTCATGAGCCGGGATAAAAACATATATTTGTCATGACCTCCAGTATAAAACGAATAATCCTGTTGGCAGGTATTGCCATCGCTACCACATCAGTCTATGCCCAGGAAATGAGAGTGCTCTCGCTGAAACAGCTTGTAGGAGATATCAAGGCGAGGACAAATGCCATGTATGACGCAAATGGCGAGAAAATGGCACTTGTGAAAGTCGCAATCCCTGCTCTCGACAATGTGAGCTTCCAAGGCACCTACATAGCCAAGGCTGAGTTGCGTGACAACGAGTATTGGGTATATGTGGCTAAGGGTGCGAAGAAGATGCGTGTGTCTCATAAGAATTTTCTCCCTCTTGAGATAAACTTCAGGGATTATCTCAACGAGGATATAACGTCTGGCACAACATACCAGATGAATCTCTCGCTTAACAGCAAGGCGGATATGACGCTTGCCATAATAAAGACAAACCTCAAGAGCGCATCAATGACAATCGATGGCGAGACGTATGAGACAGTGGACGGCGAGTTCGCTGTGTCTCTCCCTAAAGGCACGCACAGCTATACGTTGTCCACTACTATTCCTGGTTTCCCTGGCAGAAGCGGACAGTTTGACATCACGGGAGACAAGGCTGTCGAAGTGATACCGCAGATAAATTTCGAGACATCAAAGAAATACACACTCACTCTTACAGCTGAAGAGGGAGTCCATTTCAAGGTCGATGGAGTGTTGCAGGATAAGACTGGAAAACTGTCAGCCAACCTCGCAGCAGGTATCCATATCGTTGAGTCGTTTGTCGGTGATGGCAACAGCTATTTTAAGAAGGAAGAAGTTGATATGACATCGTCCGACGTCACAAAGGATATGTCACTGGGCGGTACACTCATCATATCACAGCCAAAGAAAGCAGAGTTTGAGATAAGCCCGCTGTCTGATGCCCTTACACCGTCCAAGACAAAGTTCAAATGTGGCGAGGTGGTCAGCGCATTAGGCAACTACACGCTGAAGGCTACCCAGAAAGGCTATGACAGCAAAACCATAACCATCTCTGTCGAGCCTGGGAATAATGTCAAGGAGATAGTGCTTGTAAGCGAAGCGGATAAGTATTATAACGGTTGGGACGGATACACTCGCAATGTTGACAAAGCCATAAAAGAATACAAGAAAATTGCAGACAAGGGCGACGAGATTGCTCAGTATAAGCTTGGCCAATGTTATGCACATGACAAGAATGACAGCATAACGGCATTGGTGTATTGGAAGAAGGCTGCTGCGCAGGGACATTTGGACGCTATGACAGAGGTCGCCATCTCTAAGCCCGATGAGAAAAGTAAGATATCTTATCTAACTGCTCCAGCAGAGGCCGGTAAGAAGCTGGCTATGTATCATCTTGGACTGATATATGGTTTTGGTAGCAATAAGGTAAAAAACATAGATAAAGGTATATACTGGATGCAGAAGGCATACGACAATGATGTCGAGCTGTCGTCCGTTACCCTGTCTTTGCTCTATATGCAGAAAGGGCAGTTAGACTCGGCTTATGGTATCCTGAAGAATGCGTGCAAGGAGAAAGGCGCACCAGAAGTTCTGTGTGCTCTGGCTGTCCAGATGTCGAAGATTGACAATCCCGAGATGGCAGATAAGGCTTATCAGGCCTACAAGCTCGCTATAGACAACGGATGTGCTGATGCCAGCCAGAAGATTCTCGATTTTGGCGAGAATCTCTATCAGGGCAACTTGTTAAATAAGAATCTCAACCTTGCAGAGAAGTGCTTCCTCGCCAATCCCTCCGCTGCCTTGTCTGTCGAACGACTTGCTGACTATGACTTCTATGGACTGTGCCAGCACAAGTGCGACAAGGAGAAGGCGGTGAAAGCTTATTGCGGAATATCTGGTGCAAGACCAGACTTGAAGTTAAGGATAGCTGAGTATTATTACTGGGACAAGAAAGACATTGACGCTGCTGCTGAATGGTATGAGCCTATAGCCCAGGAGAATCTTGACTTCAGGGGCGACATAAAGATTGACCTCTATAAAATCGGACAGTATCTTGACCATAGGGGTATGAAGTCGAAGGCCGTGTTCTTCTATGAGTCAGCCCACAACAGAGGGCTGACGAACAACAAAGACCTTTTGTTAAAGCTTGGCACAGCATACTACAAAGGTGACTATGTAGAGAAAAGCTATGAGAAGGCAGTCCAGTATTTCATCCAAGGTGTTGGGGTTGGTAGCGGGACATGTGCCAGAATGCTTGCCAACTGTCAGGCTAATGGCTACGGCGTCGATATGGATAAGCAGAAGGCAAAGCAGACTTATGAGCAAGCTATCCAGCTGAACGATATACGCTCGTACAGTTTCCTTGGCACTCTGTATTATAAAGAGGGAGACAAGGATGCTGCGTTGGAGTGCTGGAGGAAAGGTGGAGAAAATGGAGACGAGGTGTCAATCAAAAACCTTATAAAGGTGCTCGGAGCGAGCAAAGACAGTAAACTGAGAGACGAATCTAAGCAATGGCAGTCCAAACTCCAAAACAAGAATTAAAGACAGGCAACACATCTCCCTCATCACCCTACAATGAGAAGAGACACATCGGACTCGCCTTTTGGATAAAGACGATGTCTGTATGCATAAGTCTGCTGTCGTTCTTTGTTGGAGGAATGATATATCTGTTGTTCCGGACAGAGACATTGAAGATGTTCGGCTGGGCAAGAACCCTTGGCATGTACGACAGACTCTCTTTTTGGCGCCGAAGCGTTTCAGTTGATGGTATACCGGAGTTTGTCATTTTTGCTTTGCCCGACGGTTTGTGGCTCTTCTCCTATATAGTAACTATTGCTACTGTCTGGGACTTCCGTATGCGGCAGTGCTGGCTGTCCATAATAGCCCTTCCGGTTGTTGCCTTTGTCTCTGAGATGGGCCAGATTTCTGGTATAGTGCCAGGAACATTCGATATGGCAGATATGGGGTGCTATCTTTTAGCGACAGTTTTTGGGGGGATGTACTCTGCTATCGCAGGCTATATTATACACAAAGGTACGACGCAGACAGTGACACCGGGCCATTGATTCCTGTAATACAATGCCGTAGGTCTGTTATTGATTTGCCAAATCTGAAAACTAAACTAAAAAACATACAGTAAAATGAAGGCAAAAAAGACTAAGTATTTCCTGTCGTTTGGAATATTATGTTTCTATCTCCTGATGGCGGCAGGCAGTGAAGACAGCAAAACAACTCCAGCAAGCGATGATTCTCAAACAGAGGTCGTAGATACGGCGCAAGATGTAATAGACGAGCCTGAGCAGGAAGTGGAGATAGAAGACGCAGAGATTATCACGGAAGAGGAGCTGAACGAAGAGTCTGATGTTGTGATAGACAACGAGGAAGACATAGCCTCAGATATAGATGAGACGGAGCCTGACGCCGATATAGATCTCTAATATAGGTGTTCCTCCGCTTTGCTTTACCTTACTCATTCATAATGCTTGTACTTTTTTTGGATAATACCCCGTTAATGCATGTGTTAATTAGGTCTATCCATAAAAAAAAACGAGCGAGTTGCGTCAACATTTTTTTTATTTAGTTGAGTAATTATAGGTGATTCTTAAATCCAGTTGTTCGTTTATTAGTGAGATAAATATCAAATTTACGTATCATCGAAAGTAATAGAAGAACAAACACCTAACATACTAATTCTTATGACAAAGAAATCAATCCTATTCCTTTTGATGCTTGTCGTGCTTCTCGTGAGCAGCTGTGGCACATCATCAACTGTACCCATCACTGGCCGCAAGCAGAATATCCTCGTCAGCGACGAGCAGATACTGAGCCTCAGCAACCAGCAGTACCAGGAGTATATGAAGAAGGCCAAGCCATCGACCAATGCCGCCAACACCGCCATGGTGAAGCGCGTCGGGCAGAATATCGCCAACGCCGTCGTGGCTTACCTGAAACAGCAGGGGCTTGCCTCAGAGGTGTCGCAGTACAAATGGGAGTTCAACCTCGTGCAGGACAAGAGCGTTAACGCCTTCTGCATGCCCGGGGGCAAGATTGTGGTCTATGAGGGCCTGCTGCCTGTCACGAGGGATGAGGCATCGCTCGCCATCGTTGTAGGCCATGAGGTGGCACACGCCGTGGCGAAACACTCGGCAGAGCGCATGAGCAACGAGATACGCAAGCAGTATGGCACACAGCTGTTAGGCTCTGTCCTGCAAGGCAGCGGTGCAAGCGCCAGCCTGCAGCAGATAAGCTCCACAGTCTTCAGCATCGGCTCACAGCTCGGAGGCGCCGCCTACTCACGCAAGCAGGAGAATGAGGCAGACCACCTCGGCCTCATCTTCGCAGCCATGGCAGGCTATGACCCTAACACCGCCGTGACTTTCTGGCAGCGTATGGCACAGGCATCGAACAACTCATACACAATACTCAGCGACCACCCGAGCGACGGCAGCCGCATAAAGAACATACAGGGATGGATGGCCGAGGCCATGACTTACTATAAGAAGAAAGCCAAGTAGAGGTGAACGTTGGGTGTGAAGAAGAGACTCTTCCCGCACAGCCACCGCCAGCAACCACACCCCAGCATGTATTTCCCCAGCGTGTCTGCTGTCTGTCACCAGCTGTCAGCAGACAGATGGCGGAGTGTCAGGCTAAAGTGTCGCCAATAACAGGCAGAATCAGGAGATACAAAGCCTTACGGACTGAAATACAGGCATCAAGAGACTGAGAAAATCAAAAAAGATACCGAATTATTTCAGTATATGGAAAAAAATCACTAATTTTGCACCCTTGAAAGAATAGAAATAGTCTCACAGCATATATAATGGCACAATATAAACGCACTACCGTAACCGCAGCACTCCCATACGCCAATGGAGGAGTGCATATAGGACACCTTGCCGGAGTATACATCCCGGCTGATATTTACGTCAGATATCTGCGTCTGAAAGGAGAGGAGGTTGTCTTCATAGGAGGCTCTGACGAGCATGGAGTGCCTGTCACTATACGTGCCAAGAAAGAGGGAATCACGACACAGGAGGTGGTGGACAGATACCACAACCTGATAAAGAAATCGTTCGAGGACTTCGGCATATCGTTCGACATATACAGCCGCACGACATCCGATATACACCATAAGTTCGCCTCTGACTTCTTCCGCAAGCTCTATGACGACGGCAAGCTGGAGGAGATAACAGAAGAGCAGTACTGTGACGAGGTGACAGGAGAGTTCCTCACTGACCGCAATATCGTCGGCACATGTCCACGATGCGGAGCAGAGGGGGCATACGGCGACCAGTGTGAGAAATGCGGAGCGACACTCTCACCCGACGAACTCATCAACCCCACAAACAAGAACAACCCCGGCCACGGCCTCGTGAAACGGCCTACAAAGAACTGGTATCTCCCTCTCGGAGAGTATCAGGAGTGGCTGAAGCAGTGGATTCTTGAGGACCACAAGGAGTGGCGCTCAAATGTCTACGGACAGTGCAAGTCATGGCTCGACATGGATCTCCAGCCACGTGCCATGACACGCGACCTTGAGTGGGGCATCCCCGTCCCTGTCGAGGGGGCAGAGGGGAAAGTCCTCTACGTATGGTTCGACGCCCCAATCGGCTATATCTCCAACACCAAGGAGCTCTGCGACGCACAGCCCGAGCGCTTCGGCAGCTGGGAGAAATGGTGGAAAGACCCTGAGACAAAGCTCGTCCACTTCATCGGCAAGGACAACATCGTCTTCCACTGCATCATCTTCCCCGTCATGATGAAGGCACACGGCGGCTACATCATGCCAGACAACGTGCCGGCAAACGAGTTCCTCAACCTTGAGAACGACAAGATATCAACATCACGCAACTGGGCAGTATGGCTCCATGAGTATCTCGTCGATATGCCCGGCAAGCAGGACGTGCTCCGCTATGTCCTCACAGCCAACGCGCCAGAGACAAAGGACAACAACTTCACATGGCGCGACTATCAGGAGCGCAACAACTCTGAGCTCGTCGCCATATACGGCAACTTCGTCAACCGCGCACTCCAGCTGACGAAGAAATACTTCCAGTCAGTCGTCCCAGCAGCCGGAGAGATGCTCAGTGTCGACAATGATGCCATAGCAGAATTCAAGGACATCAAGGACAAGGTGGAGAGCCTTCTCGACCAGTACAAGTTCCGTGAGGCACAGCGCGAGGCCATGAACCTCGCCCGCATAGGCAACCGCTACATCACCGAGACAGAGCCATGGAAGGTATGGAAGACCGACCCAGAGCGCGTCAAGACGATACTCCACGTCTGCCTGCAGCTGACAGCCAACCTCTCCATAGCATTCGAGCCGTTCCTCCCGTTCTCGTCAGCGAGACTAAGGGAGATGCTCAGTCTTGACACCTTCAGATGGGAGCAGCTCGGCACAATGGATATCCTCAAAGCCGGACACCAGCTCGGAGAGCCCGCCCTCCTGTTCGAGAAAATCGAGGATAGCGTCATCGAGGCACAGCTCAACAAGCTTGAGGAGACAAAGAGACAGAACGAGGCGGCAGAATACAAGCCAGAGCCTGTCAAGGAGAATATACCGTTCGAGGACTTTGAGAAGCTTGATATACGTGTCGGACTCGTCACATCCTGCGAGAAGGTGAAGAAGTCAAAGAAGCTCCTCAAGTTCCATATCGACGACGGAACACCCGAGGGACGCACCATCCTCTCCGGCATAGCACAGTATTATGACGACCCACAGGTGCTCGTAGGCAAGCAGATACTCTTCGTCGCAAACTTCGCCCCACGCAAGATGATGGGCGAGGAGAGCCAGGGAATGATACTCTCTGCTGTCAACTACGACGGCACACTCTCTGTCACAACGACATCGGCCGACGTGAAGCCAGGCTCACAAGTAGGTTAGACCCCTCACAGCCCGTCAGCCCCACACCCCCGAGACATCCCGCCCAAGATTTCGCGAAGGCATGACAGCAGACACACAAGACATCATCCTCCGCACCATGAGCGGAGAGATACATACGGGCTCTGATAGTTCAATGGATAGAACAACTCTCTCCTAAAGAGTAGATCCGGGTTCGATTCCCGGTCGGAGTACAA